>JAAUXU010046942.1_pt1 | contig 38930 bp, 13 predicted proteins | sample 7278151 | NCBI WGS metagenome assembly JAAUXU01 (sample SAMN14350113, study PRJNA611818) | marine sediment metagenome | isolation source: surface marine sediment (1.8m) | place: French Polynesia: Moorea | collected 2018-08 | reverse complement strand
GAGCAACAGCTATCGACATAGAAATGGAGCAACAGCTATCGACATAGAAATGGAGCAACAGCTATCGACATAGAAATGGAGCAACAGCTATCGACATAGACAGCAGTTTGAACGTTTGAATACACAGGTTCAGATTGTGGTGGTCCCAGCTCCTCTTCAATTATCATGTTGAGCCCGGCTCTGCTCGACTCCAGCTCGAGTTTTGCAGGCTCGGATCGAGCTCGTATACTTAGATCCTCCATCCCCAAATTGGACCGGTTTCGTCCGGTCGTTTCAAATGGTTTTTGCACGTTTTCGTGGAGTGACCAACGGAAGTTCACCCAAAAGAGTCAAATCTCCCAATTTGGTCACTTCGCATGTCCATAAGGTCACGAGTTGGCCCGGGTCGACTCCAGGAAAAAGCCAGTGAACACTTGAGCTGGGGGCTCGAGACATCAAATTGATGCGACGACGACAAAGACTGAACCGCCAGCTTCTGTCCGGTGTACAACGTCTCGACGATCCTCGCCGTTTCGATGTTGGAACCGTCCTCGCTGAACCCCTCCTCGCTGATGGGGAGGGAGTCCACCGGCGAGACAGACTTCGTCGCGCTACTGTTGTCTCGACCTCAATGTCCCCGTAGAACTATGCTTAGGTACAGTGGAACTGACTCGAAATAGGCCTTCTCTGCTGGATGATGCCCTTTAAAGGCGCGAGGCCTATAGGCCTACAGCGGACAGGCAAGATTGCCTAAAAGGAAAACGGTTCTTGAAACCTCCCCTGAAACATAACGTTCCAGCTTTGAGCCGCCTAAAGACAAAGTATTTCGAGAAAATGGAAAGTATTTTGTAAAAATGAAGGGTCCGATTCAAAGGATTCTAATTTCAGCAACCCTTGATCGGAGGCGTGCAAATCTTTTCTGCCTGAAGCTCAGTGACTTTGCCAAAACATCAACGATTGTTTGTAAACTGGAAACGACAACATGTGCCAATATTGGGCTGTTACCAACTTGTGCAATCTCTGCAGCCCTGGGAATTTTTGGTGAAAACCGGAGAGGTTCCGAAGAATGATCATGGAAAGGAGATGACAAATAAAAAAACTAGAAAGATGTGCAAGAGCGAGTGAAATTATAATGACTTTCTTTTTTTTTGAAAAAAAGTGTAGCAGGAAGGAGTCAATGAAAGGTGGCATAGCAATGCTGAAATCTTTCTTCTAAAAAGTCAAAGTCCTCGTAAAACAGTGGCCTCCGCTTGCAGTCATATCGGATGCAATCATAATTCTCATATAGTCATTTCATTTACCAAATCTTTATTGCATACTCACATGTCTTTCGGTTACTGGAATATTTCGGTTATTCTTTATTCGGTTAGACCCTATGACTGTAAGCGGAGCCCACTGTATAACTCTTTGGGAAATGAAGTGATTTGTATTCATGATTTGATCAGTTCACCAGCAGTCAAAACGGATTCAGGATTTCATCCAATCACTACCTATCCTCGAGAATTGGATTTAAGATTTGGCTTGGGTGCCTTTGATTTCGCCCACCCCGTGAGTATGATGAGTACAGGGTGCTTCATAGTTGTGCTCGGTCTCAAGCAAAAGGTCGTGATCGACATGTCCAACTGCCCCGAGACGAACAAGCTGTGAAATTAGTGTCGGACAGCTACAAAACGACACACGTCCGTGTACACCATGACCAAGACTGCCAAGGTCAGCCCCACTCCAGCCAGTCAGCCCATCATACTACGAAAGAGCTTTAAAACAGTACATTCAACACGTCCAGGGGTGACAAGTCCATTCAGAGCTGTTGCAGACGTCCTGGACCCTTCCCGAGCGCTTGACCTTGTCCAAGGCGACCGCGGCGCAGCAGTGGGACGTTTGGGATATGATCTCTCGTGAGGTCCAAGTGTAGCTGAAAGTCAATCGCATGTGTGAGACATTATAGGAGTCAAAAATGTCTTAGACTTCGGCTTTTCGTACTGTTTTGCACCCATGAGACATTTTTTTCAACATCTGCTTACCTCCTTTATTTTACCAAGATAGATGTGTCACGTATGTGAATTGACAAAGGAGGATTGCCCAAGGAAATATGCAAGAACAGAGCATTACATCAAAGGAATAGAAGCAGTCACAATCGATAAATGTGAGTAAGAACACTTTTGGGGGGCTGAGGAACAATATAGTCGCGGCTGCTATTCACGTTAACAAAGTTGTCCCTGCTGAGGCTTTCGGGCAAAGGAGGACGTCAATGCTCGTACAGGGTGGACACAAATGTAAGAAGCTCTCCGAAGTTAAGGTGGCAACCCTATTCATTCATTATATTTCTATGGAATGGCCTGAGTGGTATCTGTGTAAAACTCTAAAGTTTAGGCGAGATAATATTTTTTTTTGAAAAAAAATGATACGGCCAATATTGGTTAAAAATTTAAGAGATTCAAGAAAAGAGTGCAACAGACAGAGAAAATTAAGAGATTCATAAAAAAAGCAGCAGCAAAATTGAAACGGAAGATGAAAAAGGTCAAAGCAGCTAAAACTGCAAAGGGTCTAGTACACTTTTTACATAAGACTGAGGTTTATATTAAGCGACTTCAGACCGCATTGTTCACCTGTTCTCCTCCAAAGGTGAGGAGGCCCTCATTGCTTCTGTTCACCCAGCAGTGCATATACATTGTGCAATTATATTGCCACACGACCTCCCCGATGGTGATTCGGTGATCATTCTGGCAACCCTGGCCTCATTCTATCATTTCGGAGTCATCAAATCCAATACTTCAGTCACCAAATCAATATCACCAATGCAACGTCAATACTTTGATCACATGAAGAAGTAACTTTGTCAGGAACAGCTTGATCCAATCCAAGTCACCAAATAATTCTTAAGAGACACCGAAACTTGATCAAGTTCTGCTTGGTGCGATCGCTGTCTGAAGGGAATCACTGTTCCAGCTCCCACTTCAGCTGCTTTTCGGGGTGGGTGGGGTTGACAGTCTGTTCGAGGTCAGACAGCTCCGACTCCAAGCAGTTGGTGGAGATCCAGCTCCACCTCCTGGTCCACCAAGGAGATGATCACTCACTAGAGGCCTCAACAGCCTCGTTGCAGCCTCGACGACAATATGAAGGAGGCCATCGAGTGACATGAGGGATTGGCTTCCTGAAGGTTCCAAGTCTGTGCGGCAGTAACAAATTGTGAGGTGACAAAAAATATTTGGTCCCTTAAGTCACGCTTAGATGACAAAAATGTTACTGGTGATGGAGATATTGACTTTGGTGATCAGACTAGAACAAAATTCTGCTAGTGCGACTGATCCTTTGCTGCACCAAAGCAGCCTTTAAGACCGCACCATTCATATTTTTTTTTTGAGTGTTGCTCTCTTCGCTCCACCCTGTAGCAGTAGGTTCATCTGGCGATGGTGTGCGATCGCTCATATCGATATCGATAGTCATCAAAGCTTATGATATCGCTATTGCGATATCATGCACTACTTTTGTGCATTCTCTGCTTGGAGAAACAGCACCACTGATCAGATCCGGCGGTCCGGATTGAGAGGCTGCTGTGCAGAGGACATGGGCAAGTCCAAAAGCTAGAGGAGGACCTGAGGATGTTCATATAGCGCAGCGCTTGATCTTTTAAACATCTTTGCAGTCAATCAGACATTGCTACTGCGCGAACAAACATTTCTTCCAATATCAGCAAAAGTATCACCTTAACAGTTGTATCGGACATTGCGATTTCTAATCTCAAAAAGCTCGTATGACGATATAGGTGACTGGGGGGAGATATCGTACAGTCTTCACATCCATGTATATTACAGCTCAGCAGACGTCATCAAGCCATATAAAATAGTGGTGTCTGTGCCAAGTGAAGCAGTCAAGGCTTCGCAGCTAAAACCGACCTCATCAATGTGCACGACTGCATTAAGTGCTTTTTTGCGATTTCGCTGAATTGCGCTTCATTTCATCTGCAATGCGGTGTTTTCTGGCCAAAAGTCACACGAGGAGAGAGTGCAAAAACATGCGAAAAAACTGGCAGTTTCCGCTCAAACAGTTTGCTGGGAAAGTCAAATCGTCGTTGTTCCTATGACGAACAAGACTCAATGACGACTCGGGGGCGTCTGTTGACCTTGGCGACGAGTTGAGGGCAGGGTTGCACTAGCAAACCTGCGAAGTGCAGCCGCTGAGAGTGCAACTGTGCCCTTCCAACTGCAGACAGAGCCTGAGGACGAAAAGAATGCGATAAAGTAGACGAACCTTTAATCACCAGATCCTCCTGTTCAACGCGGCTGCTTCATTCAATCATTTCGGGCACGCCTCACTATTTTATAGCACTCTCATCCATGCTTAACAGGGTTGCCAGGCAAATTTGAGAAATTTGGCAAGCATCTTTGTACTAAGGGCAAAAGTATCATCTCTATTTGGCATCATGCGTTTTTGCAATATCTGGTCTCGGCACAGCCAATATGACGATATCAATCACTTTGGGACATCGAATAGTCTCACCATCTAAGTTTGAAAAATGGACCTCCGTTGGAGATGATTCTTCTTTGAAATTTTTGATATTAACTTTGTACTTGCTCAAAATTTTCTGGCCGGACCGGGACGTATTTTCCATATGGAGTCGGACGCTGTCGGACTCTCAAACACCAGCGTCCTGTCTTGCTTTGGTTTATCCAGCTTCTTCATCAGTTTTTTTTCCAACTGCAGAAGCAAGGCTGCCAGCTAGCAATGATGCTTGCTCAAAAGGTTAATTCAGGCCGTAGCCTTGGAGGCCTTGTCTGGCCTTCTGGCCTTTGTCTGCTCCAACTTTGATGCCAATTTCAAGCCATTCATTTGCTCACCAGGCAGTGACGAAGAACACACACTCTGCCTTTCACGAGTGGTGTAGATAGGTTTGGCTGCATTTCAAGCTCAACCTTTCACTACATCAACAACCAAAGTTGACTTTCCTTCAGCATTTTGGCCTCTGGTGATGACAAAAGGCTGGCAACGCTGATACCTACACGCCCACGCACGCAGGCGCAGACAGAACTGTGACAGGCAGTGAAATATTCCATAGACCGAAGAAAGCATGGGAGAAATGGTGAGCAGAAGATGAGCTTTCACGAAAGTCCACGTCTGCTTTATGCTATGGTACTGTTTATCTAGTGAAATTAACCTTGTGACGAAACTGCAAGAGTCAGCGTGAACCTGAGCAATGTTGCCTAAGTCGATCATTTGAGCTCTGATCTGCCAAAGTTCTGCTGGAGCTTTCTTGCTTTGACAATGCTATTCTCCTCATTGAGGAGGATTTCTCGTCGTCTCCTCACCACGGTTGAAGCACGTGACTCAGCCTGATGGACATGGTGGAGCTGAACAAGTTCCCTCCCTGTGCACGCCAACCCCAGGTCTGGAAGAGGGTACACCTATGGCCAGGCGGTGTTGACTGTCCATTTGAAGAAATCTGCTCAATTTTGAAGTGTTGAATGACTCAGCTAACTGACTGCATGAGGTTGCACGACCTGGTTGGTCAAAGTGCAGCCCCCGGGGTCCAGGCTGTGTTGGCTGCCCACGTTGAGGCTTCACAATTGCATTGCTTAAATGTGCTGGATTGATAAGTATATGCAACAAGCTTGGAAGGTCGACCTCATTCACAAGGGAAAAAAATGATTTTGGGTCCCAATGTAGTAAGATTCCGGTCTACAAAATCATACATATTTAACCAGAAGCTTTTTCGGGGACGCGCAAATCGATTACTGAGGATCGACGTTGCTTTCCAATCAAATCTCCCTTACTATTATTAAAGAGCTGCCACAAGAAAAGCAGAGAAAAAAAAGAACATGCAGCATTTTTCCTTCACGCGATTATGAAGAGAATAACAATTGACATTTGCAACTCTGTTTTGGCAAATGTTAAGGTTGAAACTAGCTAGGGTTTCAGGTTTTGAAATATACAAAACAAGTAACATTGATGTTGGAGCGGAGCTGCTCGCTGAGCTGTGCTTTGCAAGCAAAACTTAACAAATTCCTTAAGCAAGTTCTTAAGCAATTCATAAACTCTTCTTATAAGTCTCATTGATCGGGCGCACTCATGATTGCTTTTAAAGTGACAAGAATTATTTTCTGCGCCCTACAGAATTTGAGGTGAGGACGTTTAGACTCATTTCTAGCCATTTTTCTCAAACTGTCATTGCATTGTCTTGAAAATTGCTCACTTAAATTTTATCATTACGATGGAGTTGGTCCCATTTACAACGGGCATTTCAGTTTTTTTAATAGTACTTTTATATTACCTTTTTCTAAACGTCTAAGGTTTAGTAGCAGCCTAAACAACTTGATAGTGCCGCCCTCACGTTACGCATGGGCCACTGATACTAGAGAAGCATATTTTTGTTTTTGCACCCTTCTGCACTAATAATCGAGTGAGCCTGCTTTAACTTAAAAACTTATATAAAAGTAAAATTTCTTTTTGTTTTTTTTCCCCAAAAGTTTCGACGTCGACTTCTTAATCCCCCCTGCTTCATGCTGAACTCAAACTCGAGGCGGTGTAGGCTCGGGCCCGCCTCGTCTGAGCCCTCCGGCGTGTACTTCAGCCCCGAGATCTACAAGCTGGACCTTGACTGCAAGCTTTCTTCAGCCTCAGGCACCAGCAGCAATAGAAGCCTTGGCAGAAGATAATCTGATGCTAATAACGTCTCGAGAGACTTAGGGTCCTTCTTGCAAGCTCTGCTGCTTCCCAACCCGGACTGCATAAACATTGATTTGGGAGTATTCAACACAGCTTTAAGACTGAAGCTTACAACGAATGCAGACACTTCTTGACGTGTGGTGTCCCTGCCATTGTGCCCACGGCCTCGCACGTCCAAAGGCCGCTGGCCCAGAGCTTCTAGTGGAAAATGATGTTGCTTCCACCAAGGGAAGAAGGTTATTGATGATTGTGGGCCTTCCAACACCAAGCTGAATTTTTTTTACTTGCTCCCCCTGGCCTTGGAGAGAGGAATCAAATGCCCATTTATTCTGGGCTGCAGCAGCAGCAGCAGCTGAGCCTTCAGGGCTGGGGGAAATTTGGCTGGGGGATTCCCTAAGGAAAACATATGTGCAAGTCGAGGTCAGAAAATGATCAGCTGAGCTCATTTATGCCCGAAGCAAAGATTATTTGTGGCATCAGGAATCAGCAAAGTGATCCATAGCAGCAAAATTGTTCTGATTCTCCAGTCAGTCAGGAAAGACTTTGTTGCGAGTAAAAAATAGTTTCAGGGATCATGGGAGGATCAAAGCTAAGTTTGCAAGTGACAATAACTGATCATTGTGGGGCTATATTGAAAATCCTGTGTGACTTGGATTACTTGACGTTGCGTGATGCATAGAGAAAAAGTGCTTGAGGTTTGCCACTCTCATCTTAAAGTTAATTATTTTCCTTTTAAGTCGTCTATGTCAAAGATTTTAAACTCTCGGCGGCTCCCCTCATCCGGGGCGTCTCGATTTGCAAATAAGCCTTAACATAACGCATGTTTGTCCCAGAAAAATAGTTTAAAATGATGTCACCTTGGCCAGACCAGTACATGAGCACTCAGCTGGGAAGACGTAAGTATACAAAGATAGTGATTGGAGTGCCTAACTTTTAGTTTAGACAGGGAAACCTAAAACACTATTCTGTCCAAAGTCATTGGCGTTCCATCCATGGTACATTTTTGGTCTCGCTGGCCTCTCTCACTGTGGTGATGGCAAGGGGACCTCAGGTGGGACCACAGTTTGACTCACCGGGTTTGCCCGGACTTGACCTTAACCCGGCTCCTTGCCCAGCTGCCTGCCTCAGGGCCCAAAAGGTGACTGCTGGGCCAGGCAGTCCAGGCCAAAGCTGGCTGGAAGGGCTGAAAAAAACTAAAGATTAACAATTAAATCTTTTTTTTGAGAACCCTCTCTAGCCCATAGACCATTATCATAGCCCACTACAGTGTAATCGGGCCAGTCATTGCGACAACACAACCTTACTCTCTTTTACACATATAGATTGTATTTCTCATGGATATCTTAAACACGTAATTCCAATTCACAAATTGACAAGACTGCAGTAGAAAAGCGGCAAAAAGCGGTGCTTTTCAGTCCCAACTTTAGCGAAAAACAATTATTCGTCCAGTCAAGAAATGGAAAAGTTTTTCTCACAAAAGAATTTTGCCCATTCTCTAGCGATACCATTTTTTTTTTGGCGAAGCGCGAGCGGAAAAAAAGGGGCTCTCGAGAGAACGGCAGAGACATTTGCAAGTGGGAAAAACTGCTGCTTTGTTGTCGAACACGTGACTTCGAATGAAGCGACTTTTTTTGGAAAAAAAGATAAAAAGTAAAAAGTCAGAGATGAAAAATAAAAAACCACCTCAGTGAGACAAAGACTTCTTGTCACTGATTTTCAGAGCGAAAAAGTTGCTTCGTCAAAGAAAGTCGATTTGTGAGGGAAAAGTTTAGGGATGTCTTGGGCCAGTTGTTTCCACCCGAGTCGGCGTCAGGGTGGTTGCCAAGACGTGCTCGGGTTCATCCAGCCCCGAGTTGATTTGAGCAAAATGCACTTGAGACGCTGCCCAGGAACATTAAAGTAAGTCCAGGTGCTGTGGCAACTCTGCGCTCGCTAAAAGGACTCCCGTCAATCTGACCGAATTTGTCCTCTGTGACATCTGAGCCCAGCAGCACTAAAGGTCACCAAGTCTATCTACCTCAACCTCTGTCGACCTGACGGGGTCGTCGATCCGACCCACCCCCAACCGCCTGACTGAACCACTCAGCCCCTTCTCGGGTCCGATCCACCCCTAATCGTAAAGTGAAAGCCCTCTAAAGTTAATTAGCAAAGCTTTGAGTGCCTCTTTCGCTCTCCCCCTCTAATTTCGTCCTCTTTTTTTCCTGCTCTCGTCAAATGATGGCAACCGCTGGACCTCCCGAGTCTCATTAGAGGCAGGTCGGGCTGCTTAGGGAGCGCTCGCCCTGGCCAAATCCGGCGCCAGCGGTGCCAGCAGCCGCGTCAGTGGTTCCTGAGGACACCGCTGCTCAGTGCAGAACTGGGCAGTGCGTGCAAAGTGCTGTACACGCAAGTGAAGCCCTGGTGACAGCAAAGAAAGTCGAGCTCAAGTGTTTACTCTGGCAGACTAATTTGAGCACGCGTGGTTGACTCGATGAGGAGCTGCTGCTCTAGTCTGCACTGCAGACAGGGAACTATACGCCAAGGAGCTCTGGACCCACGATCAGGGCCTTTGAAGCTCTGAACACGCCAGAGCCGACGGGGTCGGACCCCACGGTCGTCGTGGCCGAGGCCGGCTTGTAGTCTGGCGCAGTCGCTGTCTTTGCCTACGACTTTGTCTCGGTCGTGCTTGTATTTGCTTTGTTGTTATATTCATCATCTATTGCATAGTCATGTATGTTCTGTAGTAGTGACTTCCATGAGACTTTAACGTCTCAAGTCATCTGAACTTGGCCTTTTGACCTGGCCTCGGTCCTTGATTGAGGCTTTAGGCAGTGTGATGGGACCTTCATGGATTGCACCAGGGAATGTTTTGGGGGAGGGAAAACATCACGTCAAACTGTGAATACAAAGATAGTAAAATGCCATTGCTTTCTGATTTTTTTGAAAACTTGTTATACTCAATTGCATTGTTAATATAACTTTTAACGTGAATCCCACTCGAACTTCTCTACTTCCAGTCACTGTGACTTTTCCTAAAGATAAGCCTGGCTCTTCCTGATAACATGAGTCGTAAGTTTTTCATTAGAGATGTTTTCCTACTACAAAGTATGGCTAAAATTACTTATTTCGTTGTTTTGACCACCTAACAGTGGGTCATTAAGCTACAAACACTCGTCACAGGTGAGCTCGTTAACAACCCCTGAGTGTATGTATAAAATATGGCTTCATAGCTGTACAAACTTCCATCGTTTGAACATTACAGACTATGAAGGTGTCCATGAGTAACTGGGAGAACAGCTAAAAAATACTACTTCAAGAGCAACGAGTAACGGCTGCTGAGATTGTCACTTTGGTCTTCATTGGCACAGTTCAAGCCAATGAATGGGGGATAATGTGTGTTCACGTACGCCAAGTTTTCATAAATTTGGCAGAACTCTTTTAATCTTCAGAATCTTCCGAAACGAACCTCATTTCCCCACACTTTTTGCAAAACTGAACCAACTTTCACCTCATTTGCCTCTACAAACAAACCCCTGCGTAATATGCATAAAAAGATCACATGAAACACGGTATCGTTGGCCCTAAAACCCCCTATTTTTCTCCCGAAGGGTTAGCAGGAACCCTTTAGGGTGGATGACAACACCGTGGCCGTCCCTGTGCTGTGAACGTGCAGTGCAGTGCCAACTGTTACCACAAGGCAATGCAAATACGAGCTCTTGATTGGATGGATGAAACACGAAAACCTCATATTCCACGTACTCGTGGATCAGTGCGAAGCACAAAGGGGCTTGCGTGAATGAGTGGCAGAGGCTGTACAGTAAGCTAGGTCGAAAGGAGTCAACTTTAGAAATTCACTGCAGGGGTCTGGAGTTTGTTATGTGGGGTCAAAAGATGAAGATGTAGTCAAATAGTTTTTAAAAATAGTTGTGTTTACCTATGCCCAGCTTGATTTGAAATTTATGTAGTAAGCTACTGTAGTAAATTTGCGGTTAAAGTGACAGCTTTGGTGGCTGTCAGAAGCTGCCAAACTGGGTGAAAATCACTGACCAAAATGCTGACATGTTCCAGTTTGTCAGAAAATATTTTACAGCGAGTCCTGAAGAAAAAAAAATTCAACTTATTTTATAGTATATGCAACTTTAAATGCATTTGGGTATAGCTAACACTCCTTTTTTCACTTTCATTTGACTGCAAAGTCTTCAAATGGTGGTTACAAGTTTTGGACACCCACGGGGAATGCCAATTTTCAACCTAGCCTGCTGTACAGGGTGTGGAATTCAAATTGAGACGACGGGCATGACGGCAACAACGGTATCAAGGACATTTTCAGTGGGACCAACTGACGTGTCCACCAGAGATGGCACAGGAGATAAGAACAGTCGCAGTAGTACTGAATATGGTCATTCTTAAGGTAAAACCTCAATCTTATCTGAATCCTTCGTGCCCACTTCTCTTTTTAGCATGAACAGTGAATCGATGGCAGCTGTTCCTTCCTTATATTAGAGTTCCAGTTTACCATTCGGGATAGGAAAGTGGAGAGTGATGTGCGTCACTGGACTATTTCATTACTGATTTGCCTTGTTTGGCATCATGGGGGTTTGAGAGCCGGGCCCCGCACCTCCTCAACGTGAAGGTTGTTCAGGGAGTGCTCAAAGTTGTACACCTGCTCATGCCTCAGGGCCAGGGTGCAGAAGGCGTTGCTGATCAAAGGTGGTGGCCTCATCGGAGCCTATGTTAATCATTCCTAGCAATAGACTTCATTGCATCACGTCGTCCAAGTGGTTGTTCTTGATGACTGCTCCCTTAAGTGACTCCATCTGCCCCTAAGGGCTTCTCATTGTCCTCAGACAATCACAAAGTCAATGGATTTGCGGCCAAAAAAAGGTCATTTTTACGTACGATGGATGATCAATAGTGAGGAAAGAAACGTACTTCAGACCCTGCGCAGTACATATGCAGACTGCACTGCACAGTGCAGTGCGTACAGCACAGAGAAAGGATGTGTCAATATCAAGCTCACGAATGGAGACGTGACGGGTAAAGAGAAAAGATGAGAATCTCCGACACGCGAATTGTGACACGAAACGGCTACGGCCCAATCGTGCTAACAAGGAGTGGGTGGGTGGTGGAGTTACCCCTCCAAAAAATAGTTACCACACAGGGGTATTCCCTGGTGTGCGCTGTATCAACAAGGTTCTGATACCCCGTTCCTCAGGCTCTTCTATAGTGCTACATCTCTCTTCATTCTCAGATACTTTTGTTGGTGTCCACATATTGTGCTCTCGCTGACAGATAAGGACTGCACAAGCAAGAAATACTGGCTGATACTGTGCGATATCGATGTATCGATATCGAATATCGCAGCAGCCGACGCAGAGGAACACGCTCGTAATGATATCAGCATAAAAATATTCAAAAGCGTCTGTTTCAAAAAATCCAAGATCTTACTCAATTGTTATGCTTATAAGTATTAGCACCTTCGGGCTCCTGGGTCTGACTTGAAAATTCCAACAGAGGAAAAACAAGTTTAAACCGTTGGCAATCTTCAGGGCTGAATACTGTTATTGTTGGTATCGAATATTGCGACATCTTGATCTCCATGCCTCGAATGGTTCGATATCGGTTAATTGGGAATATCGCACAGTCTTAGGAGCTACACACACGAACAATCCTGACACAGACGAGAACTTCAAGGGCAAGAAGTACCTTGGCAAGACACATACGGAAGAGAGCCATCCACACCCACTCAGACCACATCTGCACATGCGAGAGCTCCTCACACAAGCACGAGACGTCCGCATTCACCCGGGACGCTCGCGCACCCGGACGAAATCATTTCTCCGATAGAGGCTTTTCTCTTAAGGATCACGCCACACGGCCTCAGTGGAGGTCCCTGAGGACGTCACACCATGGGAAAGGAAGGACCTATGTATTTAGGAGGAGACAATAAGACATCAGCATAGCCTGCCCAATCTTCTCGGCTAGGCTGAGTGGAATCGACAGCCCCAAGGTTGCCGTGACCACGTCCAAAGTGTCCGCATCTGAAAGACCTGTGAAAGGTTGGGGGAAAGTTATGAGAATCGTAGCGGAAAGATTGGACTTTCTTTCCCCTTCCCTATGCTTGCACACTCATGTAACAGCATGGTGTACTTGTACAGGGCGTCTAATTCTGCGGGGCGCAAGTTTAAGGTGCAGCTTTCAAATCAAGCCCATAATGGATGAGATGGACAATTACATAAAGATATGATGAATTTTCATTGCAGCAGCAATGTCGAACTTGGTCTCCTCTAAGAGTTAAGCTTGGACTTCTTTCTTCCTTCCCCCCTTCACCATGCCAACTGAAATTACAATTTGCATTTGTGTTCCAAGCAGCGTGTTCCATATTTAAAGTGGTGCCATACTGCTAGCTCAGATGCACCCGGTATAAACGTGAGTGATACTGATGAGTGAGAGTACCCTCGTAAGTGCATCCATATCCTGATTGAGAGCATTTTCTCCTACTTTTTCAGGTTCGAGAAAGAAGACGGATGATGACTTGGAAGATCTCAAGAAGGAACTTGACATTGACTTCCACCTGATCACGATCCCAGAGCTTTGCCAGAGGCTGGGGACCAACCTTGAGACTGGCCTCACCAATGTCCAGGCCAAGGCCAACCTGGCTAGGGATGGGCCAAATGCCCTCACACCTCCTCCAGCGACACCTGAGTGGATCAAGTTTTGCAAAAGCCTCTTTGGAGGCTTTGCAATGCTGCTTTGGTTAGGTGCCATCTTGTGCTTTGTGGCCTACTCCATCCAGGCTAGCACCTTTGAGGAGCCGCCAGATGACAATCTCTATCTTGGAGTTGTCCTCACTGGAGTTGTCATGGTCACAGGCATTTTTTCCTACTACCAAGAATCCAAGTCAGCAAAGATCATGGAGTCCTTCAAGCACATGGTGCCACAGAAGGCTCTTTGCCTCAGAGAGGGTGTTAAAGTCAGCATCAGGGCTGAGGAGTTGACTGTGGGAGATGTTGTTGAAGTAAAAAATGGGGACAGAATACCAGCAGACATAAGAATAACAGATGCAAAGGGCTTCAAGGTTGACAATTCATCTTTAACAGGAGAGGCTGAACCCCAGTCCAGGACTCCAGAATGTACCCATGACAACCCACATGAGACAAAGAACTTGGCCTTCTTCTCTACTGATGCTGTTGATGGCTTAGCCACTGGAATTGTTGTCAGTGTTGGAGACAACACTGTCATGGGAAGAATTGCTGGCCTTGCATCTGGCTTGGAGACTGGAGAGACTCCAATTGCTAAAGAAATTGCACACTTCATCCACATCATCACTGGTGTAGCTGTCTTCTTGGGAGTCACATTCTTCATCATAGCATTCATCTTGGGATACCACTGGCTGGATGCTGTGATCTTCTTAATTGGCATCATTGTGGCAAATGTCCCTGAGGGTCTTCTCGCCACTGTCACAGTCTGCCTGGCCTTAACAGCAAAGAGGATGGCTTCCAAGTCCTGCTTGGTGAAAAACCTGGAAGCAGTCGAAACACTGGGATCCACATCAACAATTTGCTCTGACAAGACAGGAACACTCACGCAGAACCGAATGACTGTGGCTCACATGTGGTTTGACAACAAGATCACTGAGGCTGACACTACAGAGGACCAGTCTGGAACAGCTTTTGACAAGACCAGCACAGGGTGGAAGAAACTTTTCAGAGTGGCAGCTCTCTGCAACAGAGCTGTCTTCTTACCCGGAAAGGAGGGAGAACCAGTGCTGAAGAGAGATGTCGATGGAGATGCCTCTGAGACAGCTATTCTTAAGGTGGAATGATGCGATTGGCCAACAATTCGAGAACTGTTCCACATACTGCAAAATACAGAGGGTATGAAAGGAGAACAAGGTCCTGCAGGAAATTGAGCTATACCTAAGGGCGTGGGGCACGGTTACAGTAAGCGTAAGTCATCAGTGTTGATAAAAACAGACTTTCTTCACTCAAGTCGCTCAGCAAACAGTGGAAAGCACTTGCACGAAACAGCAACAATATGAATGAAACGGGTATATCAATAAAGATTAGAGTTCCCAAGCAAAACAGCTATCGAATAAAGTATAAACTCTGGCAGTAACAATAGGCAGTAAATATGAGCCATCGTCTATTGTCAGTGCAAAAAGAGTAGCATTTCTTGGCAGAAAACAGCAATGCTGGCAAAATAGTTAAGCAAGTTATAAAGCATTTGTTTTCACTACTCCTATTGTGCTTCCCTCGTAAATGAGGGTCCTCAGGCAGAAAATGGTGGGCTAAATCAGACAGGTCCTGGAATCAAACATCATCCTCTGATTCATTCAAGAAGTACCTAAATGAACAAGTTTTATCTTGAATTTAGACTTCGAATCTTGAAGTTCTGTTGATTACGCGCGACCGATAGATTCAGCGCAACATACATATTGTCAACCAATCGAGACGTCAATGTGCTAAATGCTGTGCACCTTGGTGATTGTGAGGATCTTGCGGTCGTGAATGATGCCAAGGAAGCTGAAGAGTTCCTTCGAAGCATCACAGACTTCTTGTCCTCTAATCCAATGACACTGCACAGCATTAAGTCCAGGTGATTACAACTGAACAATGATCGTATCATTCCACCTTCAAGTGTTGTGAACTTGCATCGCCAAATGTACTTGGGTACAGAGACGAGAGACCAAAGATTTGTGAGATTCCATTCAACGCAAATAATAAGTACCAAGTGTCAATTCATGACTGTGCAGAGAAGGAGGACGACATCGAAAGATACCTTCTCGTCATGAAAGGAGCTCCTGAACGGATCCTCAGTCGCTGTTCAACAATCTTAATTGAGGGCAAAGAACATAGTCTAACTGATGAATGGAAAAAGGCCTTTGAAGAGACCTATTTTGAACTGGGAGGATTAGGTGAGAGAGTGCTCGGTTTCTGTGACTACGTGTTGCCCAAGGAAGACTTTCCCCCTGGCTTCCCATTTGATCCAGAAAAGGAAAACTTTCCTCTGAGTGGTTTCAGATTCGTTGGCTTAATGTCCTTGATTGATCCACCCAGAGCTGCTGTACCAGATGCAGTGACAAAATGCCGCTCAGCGGGGATCAAAGTCATCATGGTCACGGGTGATCATCCAATCACTGCAAAAGCAATAGCAAAGTCAGTGGGCATAATATCTGAAGGCACTGAGACTGTGGAGGATATTTCAATTAGAAAAAATGTTGCCATAGAGGAAATCAACCCCAGAGATGCTCTTGCTGCAGTTGTTCATGGAGAAGAGCTCAAAGATATTTCACCTGAGGAATTGGATGACATACTCAAGTTTCACACTGAGATTGTCTTTGCAAGAACATCACCACAGCAAAAGCTCACCATTGTTGAGGGCTGCCAGAGAATGGGGGCAATTGTTGCAGTCACTGGCGATGGAGTCAATGATTCTCCTGCCTTGAAGAAGGCTGATATTGGTGTGGCCATGGGCATTGCTGGAAAGGATGTGGCAAAACAAGCAGCAGATATGATTCTTCTGGATGACAATTTTGCCTCCATTGTCACTGGAGTGGAAGAAGGCAGACTCATATTTGACAACTTGAAGAAATCAATTGCTTATACTCTGACTTCAAACATTCCAGAAATCTCCCCTTTTCTGGTGTTCATCCTTGCAGACATCCCACTTCCCTTGGGAACTGTGACAATTTTATGTATAGATCTTGGGACAGATATGGTTCCTGCAATATCTATGGCTTATGAGAAAGCTGAGGCAGACATCATGAAGAGGCAGCCAAGAAATCCATTCACAGACAAGCTTGTGAATGAAAGGCTCATTTCAATGGCCTATGGACAAATTGGAATGATTCAAGCATCTGCTGGATTCTTTGTCTACTTTGTCATCATGGCTGAGAACGGATTTTGGCCCAGCCAACTGCTTGGCATACGGGAGCAATGGGATTCTCGTGCCATAAATGACTTGCTTGACTCCTACGGCCAGGAGTGGACATACAAAGACAGGAAGAAACTTGAACACACCTGCCACACTGCATTCTTTGTCTCAATCGTCATTGTGCAGTGGGCCGACTTGATCATCTGCAAGACAAGAAAGAACTCAGTTTTTCAACAAGGAATGAAGAATTACATGCTTAACTTTGGCCTTGTCTTTGAGACAGCCCTGGCTGCCTTCCTGTCCTATACCCCCGGCATGGACAAGGGCCTCAGGATGTACCCCTTGAAGTTCAACTGGTGGATACCAGCAATCCCTTTCTCGATCCTCATCTTTGTCTATGATGAAATAAGAAAGTGGGTCCTTAGAAACAACCCTGGAGGGTGGGTGGAGCAAGAAACCTACTATTGAGCTGAAAAAATGCGTTTTGATCTGTGTATGTGTGGCGCTCTATGAAATTTAATGCGTGTGCAAAAGAAAGAGAAGCCATTTATGTACGTGCCTACTCGTATTCGGTTCGTGTGCATACAGTGAGGCTCCACATATCCTTGTAAGGCTTTACGCAGATAGAAAAAAGATCTCAGAACGTAGTGTGAAGCATGATTGGAGCTACAAACACCCTGCACACCTAACAGGATCTCTCTACATGTGATGTAGAGTGTGTTTTGAGCCATGAACACACTTTACTAAGTTAAAAAGTATTCGTTTGTCACTTCACACAATGTCTTGTCTGTCATGCACCATGGATGGTTTGAGAGACAATTGACGGAAGGAGAGCAACTCATCATGCAAGATCAATGTCTCCTGAGTGGAAAACTTCTCAGCTTTCCCCTTTAAGTCACACTTTCCCATTTGTTTCAGTCATTAGTCTGTGAAGTTGTGTGAAAACACAATAATTCGTTGTGCATGGAGCAAAGTGCAACTAAGTGAACGCTCAGACACAGATGGTGCACACGAGTGACAGAGGTGAGAAAGGCCCTTGAAGGTTGCACACAGGGGGGGGAAAGTGGGCACAAGGAGTTCTTACCCCATTAGTGTATAAGCATACGTGAGAGAAGTTTAAATAATGTTAATAAAGCTGATGTAAGAGACAACCTTGTTCATCCCGCAGACCTTCTGAACGGAAACAGACGCACACAAATCAATCCTTAAAAAAGAGGTACAGGGAGGGAAGAAAAATGAATTTGTGAGTTGTGGATTTCCTTGCAAAAATTACTTTCTTGAGGTAAAGTTGTGGTGCGAGTGACAGACACGCGTCTGCTCCACTCACCATCTTTTCAACGTGGAGTTTTCAAAAGAAAAGTAGTCAAAAAAATCAGACAAACTCATATACAAGATGATATTCTCATTTGCAGCAAGAACGAATGAACGTTCAACCTCTAACATAGATCTTCTTTACTTCACAAGGACAGAATCATTTCAAATGCTTTGATGAGCTACCAGTCAAAGCTCAGGGGGCATAAAAGTGAACGTATATCAAAATTATGAAAACAGCGTTAAATATACATAGCTTAAACATTCAAACTACAAGAACTAAGTCAAAAGCATCGACCAGACGAAGTACAAGAGATAGCTTAAAGGAGGTTTAAGGGAGGACTCTTTTCCTTGAGATGCTAATGAGAGACCTTCTTCATTGTGTCGCTAAACAAAATAATGTTAATGCAATTTCTGGATATGAACACAGTTTTAACTGCCACTTTCGCAGCATAAAAACATGAAAAATATGACTCCTTTGGAAAACTCCTCATCTTGGCAGACCGAGATGTGCTTCAATCGTTGTTTTAGGAGCAGATGACATTCCTTATAGAGTTTAAATTTTGGACACATGTACATTCGAATGTTTGAGCAGGGAAGTCTCAATTACTTCGCTAAAAACGTTTTAATTAATGCACGGGTTCTCCGTTCGTGCACGTGTGAGAGCTCGCACGGACGTTCTTCACGTGCGTTGTTGTTGTCTGGCAGAGTTGGCCCTCAGCCAAAGAGGTCGTGACAACAGAGGGAGCGAAGTCGGTCATGTCTTGCGACCTCTGCGACCGCAAGTGCGAAGTCGTGTGCGACAACTGCGACTCCAAGTTCTGCTGCGGCCTCCACCGGAGACTTCACTGCCCCGAGGACAACATGTGCTACCCGTTTACTGTCCGGGCGTCGCCAGCTGTTGGAAGGTACGAGGGGGATCCGTGACCGAGGGGGATCCGTGACCGGTTGGGCTGTTTGGGAAGTTCAATGAGTGCGTGAGACGTCTCTTCCTCAAGTGCTGAAGACGTCGTCAGGTAGATCTTGGAATGAAATCACCCCCGTTGTGGACTTTCGTCAAGTTCTTGGCCGAGATGGTCTTAAGGACATCTTTCTCGACATCGTTTCTCGGGGAAGACCAAGAAGTCCGGCGAAGCCAAATGCGGTGCTTGGTCGATGATCTTCTTGATCTAGTCAGCAATGAGGTCGTGCAGCTTTGTCTCTTTATTGCTCACATTCTCTTTCTTCGTGTGGGAGTTGGTAGGATCGTGTGTTCATGCACGGTACAAGATTGGGGTTGCCAGATACTGAAAAAATAAAAAAAACCTGGCTGCAATGCACAAAGTTGTATTATACATTATAGTCATTTTCACCCAAAAGCAGACCTTGTCACGTTTGGGACTACCCTGGACAGAAGGACATGAATAAATGTTGATGACTTTGGTCCATTCCGAGACTCTTCTAGGTATGTTGTAGCGAGCAGATTCATCCGGGCCGGTGAGGTGATCTTCGAGGATGAGTCCCTGGTTGTCGGGCCCAACCCGGAGACAGAGCCGATCTGCCTGAGTTGCCACAAAGACGTCAAAGATGTCAGTACACAAAGGTTGCGGATAGCAGGACCAGACCTGAGTTGTTTTACGCACAGGTGCTCTCTAGCGCCACCTGCTCTGGTTGCGCCTACCCGGTGTGCGTTGACTGCGCTGACGTGCCAGCACACTCAGCCAAGGAGTGCCAAATCTTGGCATCAGCAACGCCACTCAATTACCAGCTCATTCTGCCACTCAGACTGTTGCTGCTGAAGGAGGAAAACCAGGCAAGTTTTGGGCACCAGAATGCTCATTTTTGACCCAGCCTGTATTTCAACCCTGTTGTCTCAGGATGCTTTCGCACTTACTCATCTGCTCATGGATCACCGACAAGAGAGGGAAAAGGATCGCAGGGAAATATCTGAGACAAAGTCGTGAACTTTTGACCTTTGCATGAGCATTTGCAAGGCCATGAATTATTACTTGCTGTCTCTCTCTGTCTCTGTCGATCCCCTAGGCTGATCCTGTCAGGTGACCCTTCGGGGATTTCCCTTTGGGGATCAACAGAGCTGCTACATTATTTACTCAACTATGCATTGGAACCTCGGTCGACAAATGTCTCTCTCACTAATGAATAATTCAGCTCACAGGAAAAGTATTTCAGGAAGTGTTTACTTATTTCATTTTATGTTTCCCTTCAGTTTATAGTAATTCACTCCAAGTCATTTTTGTTTTTCTTAACTGGTCCGTCAACGAAGGTCTTCATTAGGTAGCAGACAACGATGCAAATGAGTTAGAATGGAAATTTCCTTTAAAATCCCTTCAGATGTTTTTGCTGAAAGAGCTCAGAATTTCCTGCTTCACCAAGTTACTGGGAGGAGTGTCAGAGCCACGTGACCTCTCAACTTAACGGAGCATTTGATCAGGACGAAGTTGAACGTGTTCTAGGAATCCTTGAGGTCAACGCTTATGAGGTGGAAGCAAATTCACAGCTCAGAAGACGCCCATCTTGACCGAACACATTTTGAGGCATGAATTCTTAAATGAAAAAAAAAATGAGCTGTGAATTTTGGTAACAAACTTAAAACCAGATCCACGGCAGCTGCGTTTCCGGCTTTCGTGGTCTGTTCCCTCTGGGCTCTCTGCTCTCCCACGCCTGCGTGCCCAACGTCACCATCTCGTACTCCAAGTTGTGGTATCAAGGCAACCACAGCAGCACCGTGGCGCGCTATGTGGCGGCCGTGGACGTGGCAGCGGGCGAGGAGTTGACGTCCAAATACGTCTCCGCACTGATGTCCACTGCACTGCGCCGGAGACCCAAGCTCAGCACCGACTGGTTCTTCTCCTGCAACTGCAAGAGGTGCACCGATCCCACAGAGTTGGGCTCGTATTTGGGTGCAGTCGTATGTCCCGTCTGCCCCAAAAGGTGAGATCTCATTCTTGGCATTCTTGACAATTCTGGACTTTTTGTCTGTCTCCCTGCAGTTCCCAGAATTATTTGTTGCCAGTGAACCCTCTAGCAGACAAATCTTCCTGGAGTTGCCAAAGCTGTGGAGAAGAAAAGTCTTTCCAGAGCATTCAGGAATTGATTCTGCCATTGATAGGTAAACTAAACTTTCGTCCATCCTGTGAGGTTCTCAGGCAGCAGCTGTATTGATAGAACCTCTGCATTCGTAGCCAGAATCAATGACGTGGCCAAGCTCAACAGGTACGACTTAGAGGCCTTCTTGGGCATCTACAAGGATGCGGAGCTCTTGGTTCACCCCAGGAATGAGGTAATTTTTGCAAGGCAGAAAAGCTCTACAGTGAACTAATGAGTGACACTTTTGGATCAGGTGATTTGCGAACTTTCCAAGTGGATGCTACCAATCATGTGCAGGGGCAGGAGAAGCTTGGATAACTTTCCACGGGAAATGGTCAAACTGAAGAAGAAATTGGCTGAGAATCTGCAGTTTGTCTTGCAGAAAGTCTTGCCCGGTCTGAACAAGATCAGGGGTGACAATAAGAATGATCTCGTGATGAAGATGTCATTAATACTTAATTTATTCATAGGCAAGTCTCTGTTTGAGACCTTGGAGGTCTCCTCCTACCTCTGGGTGACTGATTACAATGAGGAAAGGATGAACGCCAAAGACTTGTCGAAGCTTTGCCTGGAAATGGCCGAAAGCGACTGTGCCAACATCGTTGCTTGTCTTGAGGCCGAGGGAAACCTTTCAGCCTACGAAGAGTGGATGCTCAACAGGACAAAATCACTTGCTCAAGAACTGGACAGTGTGGCCAAAACTGTTTACTGTCAGGAAAGCAGCCTCACTGAGCTCAGAAACGACTGAACATGTGAATAGTGCCGAAGACGAAGAAAAGTAATTGTCCTAGGATTAAATAGTATTCATCAAATCTTGTTTAGCTTCCATGTTGATGCTGCAGTAGCTGTGGGCGTTGTGCTTTAGGGACAACAATTCTGTTCTGTACTTGCTCCATTTTCTGCTTTATCTCTTGAATCAGACTATCGTATCCATTCTTAGTGCATAAGCTTACGCCTTTAGGTGCAAGACCTGACCTTCTGAGCCTGCATTCAAATACCATAGGTGATCTGTAACCTTTCCATCTTACAGGTGTAGGCAGATTTTTAGACATAAAGGTAGAGGTCACACGAGCCTTAAACAGTAATAGGGACAGTTATCTGGTCATGGCCAACTTGTTTCTCCTGCTGGAGAAGGGCATGACTTCTCTACTCTAGTCATCTGTGGGCAGATATTCCTGCCCACAGGAGGCGTGCAAAAGACAGAAGATGGGCGTGTAGACAAGGAAGTCTCCAAACGTAGCTCCTGGACGGTTTATTTTCATGAAGTCCTCTCTTTTGTACGACTTTGCCACCAGGTAGGCTTTTGCAGACAGGAGGGGGACTTGCCTAGACAAGGTTCACATGAATAGGAGCATCTGTCCATGCATCATGCGTGTGTCCCCTTCTCTTCTGGGTCTGAACAGCATCACGAGTCCCAAAATTAGCTTCAGCGCCCAGAAGTGCTGACACCTTCAAGAACAACAGCAGCAGAAAGGATAAAAAAGTTTGGTCGATGTTCTGGGGGAGTCACAACAAATTATTCACTGCAGCGGTACATTCGGTGCACATTGCACGATTGTGAGGATGATTCCAATGGTCAAAAGCTTTTAATTGCGACCGACACCAGTGTTACTTTTGGTTTGGATGTACAATTTGATGTAGACCCCCAGTATTCGTCTGTCTCTGAGTATGTGCTTCGTTTACATGCATTGATGAGCCACTTGTCTGTGTTTCCTTGATCTTGTTCTTGAATCACTTCTGGGTACTGGAGCTAATTTCGTCCAGCTAGTTCCAGGTCTAGCTGGAAGATGAGGCAAGAATCGTCAGGAAAATGATTCTTGCCTCATCTCTCTTGTTGCCTTGTCTCTTCTGATGATCCACAAGCAGTGAGTACAAGCATACACCAACACAAATGAGTTTTCATTGATTGCTTTCACGGCCCTGGGCCCCTCGTTCCCTCTCCATGTGGTGTTATGCTCACCTTCGTAAGGGTCACCATTGACAACAGCATGGTTGCCTGGACACAATGAAATAACAAGAAGTATTTGTTAGATTAACCTAGAACAGCTAGAGACTGCGGTGCTGTCACTTCCTGATCATTTTCATCTTGTTCACGGAGAAGCTTCTTACAGCTTGACTGCCAATGACAGAGGTGAGAGAGTTTGGATCAGCCCAAGATCGACCAGTGTCACTTCTTTTGCAGCTTGAGGAAGATGCTGACGAGAGCCTTTCTGGCTTTCGTGAAGAGAAGCAAGCTCATGAAAACAAAAAGAAGACCCTTTGCAAGGCTTTTCTAAGGTTCCTCTTCTCATGGGTTGGCCTTTTCATACTCTTGTCAGTCTACACTTTATTAGGTACGAGTGGTTGTTTTTCATGTGTGTTCTTTATTGAAGTCTCTTTGTCCTCAGGTGCCTACTTCTTCCACAAGATGGAATGGCCTCTGGAAAAGGACAGAAAAGACATTATGATAGGCAAGGCCAAAGACATCGACGATGCCATGGCTTACATAGTTGACAGGTATGAACGTATCCTAAACAGCAGACATAACTGCTCACAGGCTGAGCCACACATGATAACAACCTTCAGTGCTGACAAGTTAGCAACATCTATCTTCTCTGTCTCATTCATCCATTGTCAATCCAACTCTCGCAGCAACCCCCATAAGCATCAGAACCTTTTGTCACACGTTTTCACTAGTGTTGTATTATCCAGGATTGATTACGTCACATTTGACCAGTGGGGTAAGTTCAACAACTGCACCGTGTACGAGGACGATCCACTTCTGGAGCGTGATCAAGGCCAGTATGGTCAGATCTGCCTGAACTTGAACAGTCCAGCAGTCAAAAACTCACCCTTCTGCCAATGTGTCTGGTCCTACAGGGCACGATTCGAGGAAGAGGTGAGCTATAAGAGGTGGGCTGGAGAACAAGAAAGTCAACTTGACATTGAAAGGTCTCTGCAAAAGGTGCATCAAGACTCTGTACTTGGCCCAACTGAGCTAGTAAATGAAAATACGTACGTACAGAGTCCGGATAAACTCCTACGTCATCCAGAACAACGACGCGTGCAAAGAGAGCCCTGAGATGAGGCAGGCACGAGATCTGGAGTGCATAGCATCACTTTTGATGTGGGAAGATTACTTGCTCGATTTGGTGCCTGAATGTCTTGCAGGTGTTGATGACGTGCATGGGGCTGCCAGCAGGATTCTTCTGGGCCACGGAGACCTCCAGGTCATCGAAAGACTTGTGCGACGAGATTCAGGCCTTGCTCTCAGACGTTCGTCCTACGAGAAGTAGGGATTCAACTCCGGCCTGCTCGTGAGCCAGGTCTGGTTGTTCCAGAAGTCATCAAAGTTGCACTAGAACCACATCTAGGTCATTTTTGATGTGTGCGCTGGGACGCCATCCAGCTGGAAGACGATGAACCTTTCCGCGGGCCACCTGGTCCATCCTGATCTTGGTATGGTCGGGCAGCAACTCCGTGTTCGCTTTCTGCTTTCTCGGGAAGTATCTGACGCCCAAGTGCCCAAGCACCCGGTCGTGCCCGGGTTCTTGGAGGCGTCAACAAACGTCACCGAGGCTTGCCACAAGCCAGTGATTATTGTGCCTGTTCGTCTTGGGGTGGACTATGAACAACTCGTCGACGAAGATTAGCAGCTGGCCGGCTGCATGCTGGTGCCGGGGGCATTGTCAACGTAGGACTTCAGGCTCTGGATGAACTCGTTGGTCGGCTTCTTGTTCCCACCTGCTTGACTCCCCCAGGGTCCGGCCATCTTCCTCATTGTGCCGCAAGATGTTCGAGCCATGAGGCTACTTCGTCACGCTGATGATGTCGGCGAGAACTTTCCCCGCACGGTGCAGTTCGAGGACTGTGTCGCTGCGGTGCTGGTGGGCCACGTGGTTGCTGTTGGGCGAGTAGAATTTGCCATTCGAATATTTCAGACCTCTCCATCCCACGTCTCAGGTTTCTGCCTGCGCACATTGTTGTTCAGGGCGGCGTTGAAGTTTGCCGGATTTGCTGCCACACTGATCGTCCCTGCAATGAGAGTATTTCTTTCGTAGGTATCTGCCAACCTGTACCGTCTGACCACCTATATCGTGGAGTCGATCATCCACTCCAACTACAAGCAAGACCCCAGCAACAATGAACCTGTTTGGGAAGCCAAGTGGACCTTCACGAACTCCCTGCTCTTCACCATGACCACGCTGACACTGATTGGTAAGAACGGCAGGATTGTGTTCAATTACTCGTACGTGTGTACATGCATGGCATAAATGGAGCAACCTTTCAAGGCTATGGACACGTTAGCCCTACTACTGACACTCACAAGATATTGGTGATGATTTACGCAATTGTGGGCCTGCCAATTATGATGCTGTTCATGGCAAACATTGGAGGACTTTTGACAAAGGTCACCAAGAACACCTACAGGTAGACCAGGCGGAGCAAAGAATAGGAACTCTGACTACGACCAGCGATCGTTTCAGCCGAATTTGCTGCCGCTGGTGTCGCGTCCGCCGCAAGAAGAGCGAGGAGGCTGAACCACTGACCCTCAAGCACGACAACATGCCCAATGAGGAGTACATGCCCACCAAGAACGTGAGTGAAAGCAAGATACACATGAGGACGTGATGTGACTCTCAAAAACATACGGGGTGTATAAAAAAGGAGCTTGCTTGGTATTTGTTTTACACCTACTTGGGCTGACGTTGTCTTAAAAGGATCACTCGCGTTGGTGGGTCATTTTATCATGGGATACGACAACTTGTGCAGCTCCCCAGCTTCAGTAATGACAGTCAGCAAAGGGTAGAGAGTTGTGACTGATGGGCTTCGAGTGGACAGAGCACTTCCTTGTTGCACTGACCGAGTCACGGCTGCACTGACCAACTGTGGATCAGTATCCCACTGGTACCCGAGGTCCTTTGAGACAAAATCATCCGACTGCTGTATCTTGATAGCATAGTTCGAACTTGCATTGAATTTAGGAAGACAATCTTCGTTACGCTTAAACGTGTTTAAGAAATGTTTTGTTTTTAGCAGTGTTATTACCTCCCTTACAGGTGATTGTCCCAATCACGATCATTTTGGTGCTGATGACTTTGTACGTGGTGTTTGGGGCCACCATCTACCTGGAGTGGGAGGAAAATTGGGGCTTCTTGGATGCATGTTATTTCACCTTCGTCACCCTCACCACTATTGGCTTTGGCGATCTCGTCCCGGGATCCAACAACATCTTCACCCATGAGTCACACTTGTCCCTGGTGGGCAAACTGGTCTTCACCACGTTCTATTGCCTGCTAGGTAGGTAACACGACAAAGGCAAATGACGCCTTGCTCAGTCCAAACTACTTGGTGTCAGGCTTGTCCCTGGTGGCCATGGGCATTGACGTCATCAGGCTGACGGCCAAGAGCAAAACGTCGTGGGTCAAGGGCACGGACGGACATGAGTTCCAGGACATGCAGAGGTTGTATGAACACGCTGTACGTTACTAATCAGAGAGTCCTGGACGCAGAAACACTTACAGGCACGTGATCACAAAGCACTACGACGTGCTCGTGACCCCCGCAGATAAGGCAGGCAACAAGTTGAACTACAACCCCAACAAGAAAAAGAAGAAACAGTCAGAATTCGATGAGATCACCGAGATCACAGAGGTTGACGATCTTTCAGTCAACTAAGAGCAGCTTGAATAAGACAAGAGCATGTTTTGTTGAAGCTATCTCTAATATGCTGGTGAAAGTTGAAAGGCACTCACAACCTTGGTTCTATTGATCCATTTACAGAAGTACCAATTCTAGTCTAAGATGCATCTACCTAGTTCACACAGATTATTACAACCTAAATTGACTTTGCATGCAGTTTATTTGGAGCCACAAGCACACTTGACTCTTAACATGTGATGTTAAGTACATCTTTTATCGTAATGTAAAGTCTGTTGAAGCTCAATGACCCTTGACACCTAAAACATGAGACTATCAGAACAGTGGTTAGTGTGTTTGGAGCCACGACCACACTTAACGCCCACAAAGTGACCTCTAAATGCAATATAACATTGTGCGTTTGACGCCACCCTGTATTCACCAGGTGTCACACAGGCGGCCTGGTGAGGGGGAAAAACAGCTCTTTGTTCACGTGTTGCGATTTTTGATTAAACACCTTGACAGTTGACGTTGGGAAATATTTTCGCAATTTGCACAACGTCCACAAATCATGCCAAAGAGTAGTGTTGGAGTCGAATGGCGTTTGACTAGAGTCAAACTCGACCGTGTCTCGTCCTGACTCGACTCATATTTGACTCTACCAGACACACATTCGACCCGTATCAAACTGTGTCTGAAACCGCAATTTGGGACGATGAGAGCAGAGAAAATAAACTGTAAATGGGCTGGCAAATCATGAGCAAATCTCGAGTCAATCGGCCTTAAAGGCCTTGGCTGGCCTTGTCAAGACCATCTCGACGACCTTTATTCGTCCTCTTCCTCTCCCTCGAATGCCGACGACAGCTTTGGAGAGATCGAAGCACATGACGGCGATCGCCGAGCTACCGAGGCCGCCGACGCCCGCGGGCTTAGCAGTGATATCGATTTTCCACTCCTCTCTCTCTATTATGTTGCTCTCCAGGATTGACATTCTAGTTGAGCATTTTGCAGACGATTTCAAAGCTTCCTCCCCCCCTAGAGATGCTCTGGCTGCCTATGCCAAGACTTGTGCGATCTCATGATTTGGCACTCACACAAACACTCTCAGGTCAGACGTCATGCAACTGTTTAATGCCCAGAAAGCTTTGCATAACAGAAAACTTTGCCAAATTTTTCACGGCAACAACATGTGTTAGTTTTTTTGTTGTCCCCTTATCAGTCACTCTTGTTTGAAAGACTTTTTGTCTAGCAAATTTGGGAGATAATTTATTGGTATCAACGCCCCCTTCTTGACCGGGCCGATGCCGATCAGGGTCGACTTCTTCTCCCCGGCCGAGAGCAGCGACAGCAGCATTAGCTGCTGCTTCAATTCAGGCGAATAAGAATGGACCCAACTTGAAGACTGACATTTTCGCCACATCCATCCTCCTTCCCCGTGATCATGATTTAGTTGGGAACGTGTGAAGACAAAATGTGCGCACTCTTCTTTGTGGCTCACACGGTCTTTCCTGCGTGCTTTCTCTCTGTCGCTTTCTACTTTTCTTTCTCCCCCAAGCTGCTGCTGCCGCTGTTTGCTGTCTCTTCCCCCCCCCCCCGCGAAGACGCGTTGCACTCACACATTTTTATTCAGCTGTGCCAAGGCCAAAAAGGCTGGCCTCATGAAGGCCGACTTGCCCGGCCAAGAGTCAGCCTTGGGCCTGCGGGGCAGAACAAAAGTCCAACTTTCTGCGGGATGAAAAGGGCGACATTTTGCCCGTGCAAACGCGCTCCTCAAGGTCTGTCTGCCCCTTCCTCCGGTACTACAACTTCTATCTCTGGGCGGCGGCGGAAGCGGCAGGGGCAAGATGGCGCCCAAAGGTAAATTTTCTTCTATTTTTGCCTCATCCACACGTTCACAAATCCACACAGACAGAAATTAGGCAATAGAAAGTGAAAGAAAGACAAGTTCTGGTAGTGGCACGTGATGAATGTGGCCCCCGAGCTGCCCGAGGCCGAGGCCGAGGCCCGAGGCCGAGGCCCCGGCCCTGGGACCCGGCGTTGATCTGGTGTACTTCAAGCGTAAGTTGCGACACAACCTTACAGAGCGGCTGCTTGAGCACAAACCTTAAAAAACAAAGTCGACTGTGTCGCAATCTATGCGTGTACAACTTGGCATGTTTACTTGTTCTTCTTACTACTATTATTATATTATCATTATCATTGTTGTAACTCAGTGTGTGTATGTGTGTGTGTGGAGGGGGAGGGAGGTTGGCCGACTCCACCAGACACGTTTCCTCTTCGAATCACTCTGCTGCCACTTTTGTCTGGTGGAGAAGCAATTGCTGTCGTTCGTATCTGCTACTGTGCACACGTAGACCGATGTTAATTCCTCTGCATGGACGTACGTACCTAACTGAGCCTGCTCCTTAGTACCTGTTCAGGTAAAACACTACATCATATACATATATATATACATACAGAGAGTCGATGTGCGTATACAGTCAACCGTGCACTCACTGCACTGAAAAACGTCACGCTTTAAGAGGAGATACCAGACATAGACCAATTTGTTTGTGTCAGCAACGTGTTAGACAAATCCATTGGTTTTTCTGTTGAACACTTCCTCTATTTACATACTCAAGATGTGCCAAGCTGAGCTTCTGACAGCTCGTGTCGTCCACCACGTCCGTCAGGTCCAGTTCGGACTTGGACTTGGCCTGGACGCAGCAGCAGTCCGGAGGTGCCCCAAGTTGATCCTGCGGATCTGCAACTTCTTGCAGCTACCGTTGAAGAGGTCGTTGTAGCAAATCCTGGGGCAATCCAGACCTGTCTGGACTCCATGTATTTACTATTTATTATTCTGCAAGTCATCGCAAAAATTGGTGGATTTGTCTGAAATGTTGGTGACACAAAAGCTGGTCTTTGCATGGCATCTCCAAATGCAACGTTTGCCAGTGCAGTAAGAGCCACAAAGTGCACGTTTGACGTCGTACCTCGAACGTGAGACACACACAAATGACATTTGGCCAGTTCGAAAATGTCGATTTCCTTTCGCCAGGGTGGAAAACTCAGGTCTCACAATGTGTCTTTGCACTTTCAACTCAAAGGGTTACAACCTTACTTAGTGTGTACGTAGGGTACACTTTGTTCCCCCAAAAAATCTTTTACAGAGGTCCCAACTTTTGACTGGAAAAATGAGCGGTCCTAGAGCAAAACATCAGTTCAGTTGTAAAGCAGCTTCTGAGCTTCCAATAGACTTGTGAACCACATCTGTAGCTCAGTCCAGTCTGAATAAAAAGTGTACACGATGCACAATAAATTCTGTACCCAAGGTTACAACAACGCTTTGAGTTAACAGTGCGCAAAGTGAATGGATTTTTAAAAAATATTTTAGCGGAATTCTAATATTTGGCCGCTGGCCAAATACCCCGGCCGCCGCCGCATCATTTTCCAGAAATCGCACCTTTTTGAACTAGCCTGATATATTTATACATGTTCATTCTCTCTCTCACACACACGCGTACTTACAGGGTGGCCAACGAGTTCTGTTGAAAATCATGTCGAGCCCTCACACACAAATAAATGGCTTCGTAGACGGCGTCCAACTCCACCATCACGGAGGAGGACTTGACGGCCTCGTCCCAGCTGCACTGCTGGGTGTGGAACGAGCAGCGTCATCTTTGAATATTTTGCTCACATGAAGCAGAACAGAACTTCATAGCCACCCTGTATATTCAATGTATACACACCTATCCAGTTGCTTCTTCTTGTGAAGCCTTCGTGGAAAATGAGGGACGTTCACACTTTAAAACTTAAATCGGGCCGTGTTTCATAGTCACATTCTGTCATGCATAACATAGGTACTGTCAATGGAGCATGATGATCTCGGTGAAAAAACAAACTTCCAAAACCTATGTATATGTGTATATTTCTTAGTTTTTTATTGCTTCTCTCTCCCCCCATCCCACCTTGCAGCCTTAAAGAATCTTTTATTCGCACACACGGTGAGGAAAACGTTCCCCCCTTCCCCCCTCTCTCGCCCCACCCCTGTTGTTATGCTTGAAGAGACAGACACTGTCTCCTTTGTAGTACAGAAGAAATCGGCGGCGAAGGCTTTAAAAAAACACTGAAAGTTATGCTCGAAAGTAATGTACATTCTGACACGCACCTAAACACATTGAGTACATAACTGCTTGACATAATGACACAGTAGTTGGCTGTCATCGTCACCATAAAAAACACAGGGCGTCCATTGGAGGAGCATCCAGTCACTTCCGGTGAGAATAGTCTTGCCTCCTCAGTCCGTACAGGGTGTTGCCGAATGCAAAAGTGCCGAGAACAGTTGTGCAACATTAGTCCAGAGGGCGGGGCTGTTAGGTGCAACACAGTGATCAAAGAAAACGAAAATATACTTTTAAGAAGTGGCTCCTAAGGTAAAAAGTTCTCCAAGATCATAGGATTGTACTTCTGACAAATGTTGATTTTTCAGCAACCACGTGGGTTTCAGAGGCATGATTCGTATCAAAAGAATGGTTTGATTCTCAAGTTTTGGCTCATTTTTTAATTTTGAAAATAGGGCCTGTTTTGAGAAAGATACTAGTCTCTTCATGCCTTATTACTCAAATTAAGAAAATAAGTTTCGTCAAAGAATTATATGTGCACTTAATGTCACTTGAACACTGGCCGCATTTGGCATCTGGCATTGCTCTTTGGCACAGCAGTTCCTGTGATAACAATACTATCATATTGGATTGATAGCAAGCACCCTTTTGTAGCCCTTCTGGCTGTCGAGACTTCAGGTGTGCAACGAGGCTCAGTCTTCTCTGCTACACCCTGTATTTTACCGCTCTTGACTCATAACTGCCTTAATTAAAGATTAGACCAGGTGATGTTACCCAAGTACATCGCCTGAGCCCCCCAAACAAACTGCCCTAATTGTCTTGCGTACTTTATCGTAATTTACTTGCAACACCCTGTACTCAATGAGACCTAGGAATAGCTTTTTTAGGGGTATTTCACATGCTGGCGGGGGTGTCCAATTTCGGTTTCTTCTTCCAACAGCCAAAAAAGGGACACTTTCTTTCCCAGTGTGAGGATGCAGGGGAAAAAAACAGTAGCACTTTGTTACCTTAGGTCTGTCCACGTACAGTTCCGAACATGCCACGAGTTGCAACAACTTTTAAAATTGGATATATTTTGACCAAAAGTTTGTGCTTGTGCCTGAGACTTGTTATGAAGGTCACCATCACAGACGGGGAACAGGGCATCATTGCTTTGGAATTGCACCAGAGGAGAGGCAAAAGTTAGTTACTTCTGCTTTTGTTTCAATGGAAAAAAGTAAAATTCTAGCAAGTACAGAGAAGTCACAAACCAATGGATGAAGGTTACAAGACACCATGTACCAAATTGTGATTGTGTTCTATGGATTCTAGGTTCAAGAAGTCCCCTTTAAGAAGTAAAAATGCTAAACTAGCATGTGGTGGGAGAGGTGGCACCAGTGTCTTGAAAGCAAATGAAACATTGGTCATTGAACTTCTTCATTGATCCTGGCACACAATCTCAATTTGGTGGATTTAAATTGTAATCTTTATGCTTTGGTCTATAATTTCTCTGTATTTGCTGGAAGATTACACTTTTTTCATTAAAGGATCCCAAAATCAGAGGGAACTTTTCTTTCTGCTCCAGTGCAATTGCAAAGAAATGACCGTATGTGCAAAAATGGTTTTCACGTTAAGTCTGAAGTGAGGGCACAAGCTTTAAGGGAACTTAAAGTTGCTGCTCTGTGAGACAAGCTGTTCCTGTTCACTTACATCCACTGAGCTGATCAAATAGGTAGGCAGGTCGACCGACAACTTCATGGCTGGGACTTTTCCTGACATTTTTTTTGTTGTTACTTTCACTTTTTTAACATAAATCTACCTTATGTTGCTCGTTCGATGTCGATTTTTTTCCAATGTTTTTGAGCTTCTGAAGTCGTCTCGTTTTTCCTCTCCTCATTCCTCTCCGCATGTAAACAAGAAGGTCTCGACCACCCAAAGTGAGTGATGGCAAGTGAAAAGTGGGCCTCCATGGGCAACTCATTGCTGTCACTCTTCTTATAGAAAAAAGCGGGGCGTAGCTCTTTTTTTTCATCCTCCTCTTCTTCCTCCTCCAGCTCTTCTCACTCAGTGGTAAAGCTCGGAACTCTACATATTGTTGCTCTACATCACGCTATTCTCAGTAGTCTCATTAGAATACTGCATTGCCTAGGGCAAAGTTTTCTTCCATCATTTTCTCTACCATCAAGTAGTTTAAGAAACTCTCACTGCCAACTTGTTCTGTATAATAAGGTGCATAAATTGCCCACTAAAAAAACTGCTCACACACACTAACAAACACTTGCATTTGGTAACCGATTTTTTTATTATTCTTTGCAGTATGAGCAGGTAGTAACTGAACCCAACACTCAAGCCCACATGTGATAACCACTTGGGTAACGATTTGGACTGCGGAATTTTAGGTGAAAGTAGCTCACCTGAGGCTGAGGGTGCGTCTCTCCTGGGGTGGGAGGTTGAACAATCGTAACAGTCGACTAAAATTCCGGGGTCTAGCAATGATACACGAGCTGCAGGGATTGACCAAGAGAGCAAGAGCTACTCATGAACCTCTCAAGATAAGCAATGATGAGAATAAAGCAGAAAAGAACGATAAAAGAGCGCCGGTAAGTAGAAGTTAGGTTCAAGCAGTGCTTACTACGTTAAGAGGAGGCCAAAGGAAAAAAAGAAAGAAAACAACCACTGTGCTTAAATTATTGTCCTTCTTTTCAACTCCCACACTTCGAATTATCACTGGATATTGGTTTTTCGTTGCTTTCTTCGTATATTTGTCTCAATGTAACAACTGAGAGATGTCGGTGACGGCAACAGCAGCAGTGACTTTAATGCAAGATACAGCTGAGTTTTTCATTTCTATTTTTTTTAATTCTTTGCGTGAAGAGCCGAAAGATGACCAAAAAACCCACCTATGACTGCCAAGTTTTCTTCTTACTACTGCTGTGTACTTTACTTTATTCCACCACCACCACCGAGAGTCACCAACCACCCTGTTGTTTATTCTCTTCTAGTTATTATTCTATAAATTATACATACTTATTACGTACGAGCCTAGATATTGAAGCTTTTTCTCGTTGTTCTGTGTTTTTCTTTTTCCTTCCTGTAAATGTTAGGACTACTTTCTTATATGTACAGTAGTGACGTGATCACTTCACTGTGGTCCCTTCTCGTTCCTGCAAACTATTTTTTTCCTTGACTGCCTGCACCCAGTTGAGACAAATATATGTGACACACGATATTGTTCATAGTACAGTAAACAAGCTGCTTTCTTTACCATAGTTTACTTCATGCAACCGCGTTTTTTGCAAAGTTTCTTTCACTGGCCTTTTAGCACATTCTTTTCTCTGTCCTGAGCTGTAATCTGCATTGGCCTTCACTCCAAAAGCGGTTGCTGAAGGGGCTAAATTTCACTGAGTAAAGGAGGACTTTCCTCCTTTTCTTTCATTTTTTAGAGAAGAAGGAGGATAATTTGGACAATTTGAAGAAGGAATTGGAACTAGACGTGCACAAGATTTCTCTGGATGAGCTGTATAAGCGCTTTACTACCGATCCAACCAAGGGACTGACTAGCAAGCAGGCAAAGATCAACTACGAGAGAGATGGGCCAAATGCATTGACCCCTCCTCCCACCACGCCAGAATGGGTCAAGTTTTGCAAGAACCTCTTCGGTGGGTTTTCTCTTCTTCTCTGGGTGGGAGCCATTCTCTGTTTCATTGCCTACTCCATTCAGGCCACAACTTTTGAAGAGCCTCCTGATGATAATCTGTACCTGGGAATTGTCCTGACTGTGGTTGTAATTGTTACTGGAGTCTTCTCCTACTACCAAGAATCAAAATCCTCTAAGATCATGGAGTCCTTCAAGAATATGGTCCCTCAGTATGCACTCTGCATCAGGGATGGGGAAAAGGCTACTTTGAAAGCAGAAGAGCTAACAATAGGTGATGTTGTTGAAGTAAAGTTTGGAGATCGCATCCCTGCTGACATGAGAATAATTGAGTCAAGAGGATTCAAGGTTGACAATTCATCTCTGACAGGAGAGTCTGAGCCACAGTCTCGTAGTCCTGACTTTACCAATGAAAATCCTCTGGAGACTAAGAACCTTGCATTTTTCTCCACCAATGCAGTTGAAGGGACTGCCAAAGGCATTGTCGTAAACATTGGAGATAACACAGTAATGGGAAGAATTGCAGGCCTTGCATCTGGCCTAGGCAGTGGAGAGACTCCCATCGCTAAGGAGATCGCACACTTCATCCACATCATAACAGGAGTGGCTGTCTTTCTGGGTGTTACATTTTTCATTGTTGCCTTCATCTTGGGGTACCACTGGCTTGATGCTGTCATCTTCCTCATTGGAATCATTGTGGCCAATGTCCCAGAAGGATTACTTGCCACTGTTACAGTCTGCCTGACACTGACTGCAAAAAGGATGGCTTCAAAGAACTGCTTGGTAAAGAACCTTGAAGCAGTTGAAACTTTAGGCTCAACATCGACAATTTGTTCAGACAAGACGGGGACACTCACACAGAACAGAATGACAGTTGCTCACATGTGGTTTGACAACCAAATACATGAAGCTGACACATCAGAGGATCAATCAGGTGCTGGTTTTAACAAGGATAGCAAAGGCTTCAAGAACCTCTCTCAAGTGGCAGCACTCTGCAACAGAGCAGAGTTCAAGCCAAACCAGGGAGGAATAGCCATTTTAAAGAGGGAGGTCAATGGTGATGCATCAGAAGCAGCAATACTCAAGTGTGTTGAGTTGACCCTCGGCAATGCAATGGAACAAAGAAATCAAAACCCCAAAGTATGTGAGATTCCATTCAATTCAACAAACAAGTATCAAGTCTCAATCCACAGGACCAATGATGATGACAAGCGCTACTTTTTGGCCATGAAGGGAGCTCCAGAAAGAATTGTAGAGCGATGTAGCACAATAGTGATCAATGGTGAAGAGTTGCCACTTGACCAAGAATGGATTGACAGTTTCAACCAGGCCTACATGGAACTGGGTGGCCTTGGAGAGCGAGTATTGGGATTTTGTGATTATCGCCTCCCAGAGGAAGACTTTCCCAATGGTTTTCCTTTTGATCCAGATGAGCCAACTTTTCCTCTGACTGGACTCCGTTTTGTTGGGCTAATGTCCATGATTGATCCTCCAAGAGCTGCTGTCCCAGATGCTGTCTCCAGATGTCGATCTGCTGGCATCAAGGTTATCATGGTCACTGGTGATCATCCAATCACTGCCAAGGCCATTGCCAAATCAGTCGGTATCATCTCAGAAGGAAATGAAACAGTGGAAGACATTGCAAACAGGCTAGGAGTAACTGTAAATGAGGTTAACCCAAGAGATGCCCATGCTGCTGTCATTCATGGAGGAGAGCTAAAAGAACTATCCCAGCAGCAACTTGACAACATACTGATTCATCACACTGAAATTGTCTTTGCTAGAACCTCCCCACAGCAGAAGCTAATTATTGTTGAAGGATGCCAAAGAATGGGTGCAATTGTGGCTGTCACAGGGGATGGAGTCAATGATTCACCAGCTTTGAAGAAGGCTGACATTGGTGTGGCCATGGGCATTGCTGGCTCAGATGTCTCCAAGCAAGCTGCAGACATGATCCTCCTGGATGACAATTTTGCATCAATTGTGACTGGTGTTGAAGAAGGGAGACTCATCTTTGACAACTTGAAAAAGTCTATTGCTTATACATTGACATCCAACATTCCCGAGATCTCACCGTTTCTTCTCTTCATCCTGGCTGATGTTCCCCTCCCTCTTGGCACTGTCACTATACTATGCATTGACCTTGGAACTGACATGGTCCCAGCTATATCTCTTGCATATGAAAAGGCTGAAGCAGACATCATGAAAAGACAGCCAAGGAATCCCTTCACGGACAAACTAGTCAATGAGAGATTAATTTCAATTGCATATGGACAGATTGGGATGATCCAAGCTGCTGCAGGATTCTTTGTCTACTTTGTCATCATGGCTGAGAATGGATTCTTCCCTCACAAAGTCTTTGGCCTTCGTAGGGAATGGGATTCAAAGGCAGTCAATGACCTCACAGACTCTTATGGGCAAGAATGGACTTACCATGATAGAAAGGTCCTTGAGTACACTTGTCACACTGCTTTCTTTGGCTCCATTGTGGTGGTGCAGTGGGCAGACCTGATCATTTGCAAAACAAGGAAGAATTCTGTATTCCAGCAGGGCATGAACAACTGGGTCATGAACTTTGGCCTCATCTTTGAGACGTGCCTTGCCCTCTTTCTCTCCTACACTCCTGGCATGGACAAGGGCCTCAGGATGTACCCACTCAAGCTTGGCTGGTGGTTTCCAGCTGTACCCTTCTCACTGCTGATCTTCTTGTATGATGAATGTCGCAAGTTTCTGCTGCGCAGATATCCTGGAGGTTGGGTAGAGCAGGAAACGTATTACTAAAGGGGGAGACATCAAACGGGCAATGGAAGAAGACTTCACTGAAGATGGTCTGTGTACAGTCCAGGCTAGGGCATAAGTAGGGTTCGAGATTTTAGGTGAGCATTTTTGTCCAACTATGTCATTTCTAGGAAAACAAGGGCAAGGTAGTCGTTCGAAGCAATTTTTGCCATACTTCCCTTAATTTTCCCTCTTTCCCTCACGAAAAGCAGTGTGTAACGATGATTCTAAATAGGTTTTCTCCTCAGTGTTGTGATTATGAAGAGCCAGACAACAACAAGCAAAGAGAAAGATGGAGCCAAATTTGCTACTGTGCAAAACTGTGTACGGTGAAAACTTAGCTTTTAGTTAGGTGACTCACCTCAAATCTCAAGTCCTATTTATAAGCATAATCGAACCAAGCAAGAAGAATCACGATACTTCCATAAAGAGGAACAACGAAGCATTCCAAAAAAAGAAGAAGAAGTCTCCACTGACATTCCAATCCCTGCAGCTCTTCGTGTATTTATTGTACCGTAAACCCTTGATTGAATGTGCTTAATATTAAAGTAAAAATGCCTAAAATTAATGCTGCATTGTTATACAATGACCCTCGTCACGTCAATCAGATTTCAGATTCTGCTTCGGACCAGAAACTGTCAACGTTAGTATTTTTTTCAACTGCTCAGACCACACAAAATGTTACGCACGCAAACAAATTATACTCATGCTTGTTTCACAATGCTACATTATTTCAAAGGACGTCACATTAATAAATTAACTTTGTCGAGCATCATTCAGGTTCTCTCTGTAGTACTGTTTCAATCGAGGTCTGGCTGGTGAAACCCTCACCTTGTTGTCAACCATGAGAGGCTCCCTTCATTGGAAACCCATTTAGGGTGTGTGTGAGACGGCAGAAGGGTGGGGGTAGGTTGACCCTGTCTGGTTAAACGGGGGGGGGGGCACCCGAACCCGTCGGGTTCTGACCACCAGCACTCTGACACCAATCCCTGAGCGTAATGTTTCTGCTTTGTTCAGGAATTCCCCCACTTGCTTGGTGTGTCTGACGTACGTAGCCACCGTGTGTGTTATGTACAGGCTGTTGTACACCCTCACCATGTTGTCGCTACTGAAGCCACTGTCATACAACGTACGCAGCGCGCGAGCATGAAGAATTTCAGTTTCATTGCACAAGTAGTCGCATATCAAGACTGTGCGATATTTGGTACCGAAGTCAAATACTGCGATGCTTGCAATGTATTGAACCATCCAACCCTCTTCGTGTGTTATGCTGAGAGAAGCACCAACCAACTGGTTCATGGGTCGCACGGGCGGCCTCGCGGAGGCCAAGAGCAAGACCAAAAGCCAAGGAAGATGTCAGAACGACAGTACTCGATTTTTTTCAGTATTCCAAACATCAGAGGAATATCAGCAAAAGTATCATCTTGGCAATTAGTGATGCACTCAGCATAGCATGTCACATATCACGATATTTGGTCTCAAAGTACCGCGTTTTTGACTTATTTGGAATATCGCACATTCTATCACCTAATTCAGTTACATTTATTTAGTTCTACGAAGAAACACGGTCTGTTCACACCTCATAGCATCCGAAATTCGAACGTACAGGGTTGTCCATCAAAGATGGGACCTCTAAAAGCGGATGGGCGTTTGCTCTGGTAACTGTAACATTACATTTAATGAATACACTTATACAGGCTTTAGAAAGATAGGTAAAAAATCATTTAACGTAGGTCAATAGAAGAGCCTCTGTGATGTCATGATAAGGCAGGCGTGGCAATTAATGATGCCTGAGCCACAAAATGGCTGTGCCTTGAGCCATAATGCATAGTTTTACAGCGCATCTAAGCTCCATCTTGGCAGTTTCTTCATGCCTCACACGATACAGAGCATTGATATCAGAACTT
>JAAUXU010032287.1_pt1 | contig 39049 bp, 33 predicted proteins | sample 7278151 | NCBI WGS metagenome assembly JAAUXU01 (sample SAMN14350113, study PRJNA611818) | marine sediment metagenome | isolation source: surface marine sediment (1.8m) | place: French Polynesia: Moorea | collected 2018-08 | reverse complement strand
GACTTCCTAGACCACATGTATATAAACTCCTGATGCCAAATACAAACCATCCAGTCTAGAATTAGACACTGCCTCAGCCTCAACTCTATACACGTGGCAAAAACGCTACAAGTGCTTCGTTTGAGAAAAGCTTTAACCTATATCCGTCGACGTAGGTGCAAAAGCAAGCAGGACAGAATCTCCAGTGTACAGTGCGGTACGCGAAGAAAAGCAACGATACTTTAACAGTTACGTGTATTGTGACACATCGACTTTTCGTCTAATGCCTTTTTTGTCTCACCATAGCTTGTCTCGCTGGTATCTGTCTCAATGCAGTTTGCCTCATGTTTTTGTCTCTCAGCATGGTTTTTTGTCTCAAGTTATTATGGAGCTATGTGGAGTGAGTGAGGCCAGGCAAAAGAAACCTTGACTCACTGTGATTCTGGGCTCGTGTCACAGCACTCCAGAGTATAGAGGGTCGACTCTTCAATAACAAAACACAGTATTTGTGGGGAATTAAGCTTTTGTTCTTACTCTATTGTAGAAAGATTTTAGCATAAATATATTTGAGAGATAATATTCATGCAGCATATGCTGTACGGGTTTCAAGGTCCATGGTACTCAGTAGTGTGTCTTAAAATGAAGAGAAACACCCTCTGTCCTGAGTAGAAGCACTACATCACAAATTTCATCGTGTACTTTCTTCTGAACCGAGGTAAGAGGACATTCCTTCGTTAGGTACAGGGACTACGAAAGATACTTGCACACCGAGGAAATTCCCCCAGATTTGTGATGAAGAATGCTTGGGATATTCATCTAATAGAGTAGACATGTCTCGAGTTGGTCCCTTGTTCTTTTGCCTAACTTCAATGAAGAGGGAGGAGCACCAGTCAGATTGAAAACAGTAGCAATACTGATTCCATCCTTGACAGTAGAATCTCAATTTAACTTCGAATTCAGCATGTGTAGACGTATCCGCTCATCTGAGACAAAAATATGAGACGAACAAGTTGAGACAAAATGTTATGAGACAAAAAGGACTGAGATGCGAGGCAAAGAAATTGAGACAAAATGTCTGGTCACAACCCCACATCCTAAGTGATAAAGGTTGTTTTTTTGCACAGTGCGCTTTCCTTTTCGCATCTGTACTAAGGACACACACACACACACACACACACACACACACACACACACACACTCCAATGCATGTTTTAAGCCAGTTGTCCTTTGATTTGACAGTGTGAGTCACAAGGACAAGATAATAGGGAAAAATCTTTGAGACCACGCTGTATGGCAAGGAAGGAATGATGACATCGGAATTGTGTCCTATCATTTTTCCTCGGAATTGTTCAGTGCAGTGCCTTTTTACTGCTCGCACAGTTTATGAGGAAACCGTGCGTTGCATAGTGTTCTCTGTGTGTAAGCAAGTCGTTTTCCACATGGACGAGAGCAACGAGGCCGATCCCACGCAAGGGAACTCGAGGAAGGAGCTTGAGCTCAACCCAAGGTCGCTCATCTTGGCCTCATTCTCCAAAACGGATTATGCACTTAACCGTTTTTCTCTTCATCACAGCGGGATATGCATAATATCTACCCCACTCATGCGAATAAGCAGTCCAGAGGCACTGACTGCACTTCTTACCAGATCCAGATTACGAGAACGCTAGAGGAGAACAATGTTGTCACTGTGGGATTATGAATAATGCGAGCATCTGTACTAACTACACGCTGACAAAGTATTCTATGCATTCTAGAGCTGCTGAGCCCATCCTTCAATCGATTAGGGCCTCACGAGTACCCAGGCGCGTTAAGTCAACAAGGAATGGGGGAAAGGCCTAAGAGGTTCTGCTTCAGGTACGTACAGCAACTGCAGGATGGGAGCCGAAGAATACTAGTACCGTAGGCCAATTTAGAAACAAAATGAAATAGTGACTGTTTCTTGCTTTCGAATCTGATGCACTCCAAAACAGCATCTGCCTTCCTGCCTCGTGCTAACTTTATATTGCATCGCTGTAAAGTAGGTCTTTATTGAACAGAGATGGACGTGATGGCACGAGAGCAGATTTGATTTCCCGAGGCAGAGCCACAGGCGATCAAACTGCTCGAGGGCCACCACATCCATCGAGGGGCAATTAAGTCCTCGTACAATGATATAATTTGTAATTTGACACCACGGTTCTCTGAATGGCTTTCTATTGTCACGAATGAGCCCCACTGAGCTTTTCAACTCACCCCCACTGGGCAGGCAACCCGAGGGTCGTCAACCCCCGGGAGTGGCAGAATCCAAAGCGGGCGTTAAGGCCCTGCCCAGCTGTCCGTTTGTAGTTTAATGCCCATTTTCTAGCTGAGAGCCCGTTTTTATTTACCGTTTGAGAGCCTAAAAAGCAATAAGACATAGAACTGGAATAAGAGTAGAAATTGAGACTATTAGTTAAAAAATGATTTTATTTACTGTTTGAGAGCCTAAAAAGCACTAAGACTAAAAAGCACTAAGACAAAAAGCACTAAGACATAAAACTGGAATTAAAATAGAAATTGAGGATAGTACTTAAAAGAAATGCTGATGTTGGCAGCATTTCTCAGGTTGTCGTGTTGGAGATGTTCGTCTGAGCACACTAGATAGCGCTAGTGGTTGTTTCACCGTAGGAAACGGCCGGACTTACGTCAGATGAAAGCGATCGGAGTGCGAGGGAAGTGGTCAGACTCGAACCCACGACCACCCGAGTGATGGCCAGTCACTCTACCCCTAGGCTACATTGCCTAAGGGGTGTCAGGATGGCAATAAATCGAGCCTCAAGTATTTGCCGTCTGTAAAGTACGCAGCGCATTCCAAAGTAGTCGCAGTGTGCGGTAAAGTAGCAGCTACTTGGAAGACCCAGTAAAGCTCTGGTTGACTGCTCATAACTATATATTGTCGCGCCGTAAAGTAGGCTGTATTGGGCTCGTTTTCAGTGGTTGACTCCTTGGTGGTTTGACCCGACCTCGGGCCTCGGACGGGTCTAACCACCAAGGAGTCAACCACTGAAAACGAGCCCAATAAAACCCACTTATAGCGAGGCAATATGTAATTTAATGCGAAATTATCACTTTACTGTATCTTTCTCGAGAGCCAGAAATGTGAAATTAGATTCACCTGTGCAAACTCCAGTATGCGTACTTTGTGGTGTCGATGTAAGCGCAGGAGTACAGAAGCACATTTCATTGTCCTGTCAGTTGTTCACGTAGCAGGCAATGGCTGATGCTGCTCCCTCTGCAGGAAAAACACTCCAATAAAGCAAAATCATTCCAATAAAGTGTAAAAGGCTCCAATAAAGTGGTTTCATATTTACGGCTGGCAAGAAAAAAAAGATACAGCGAGAATTTCGCGTCAAATCTAGTAAATAAAAATGGGCCGTCAACCAGAAAACGGGCATGATAAAATTGACAGTCACTTCTGGTGACCACACGAGCAGGAAAAGGAGGTCAAGTGCCATTATGTATTTCCTCTTTATTATATCGTGAAAGTCAATGCGTCCAGAGATGTTGAAGGGAGATTGGACTTCCTCAAGGAGAAAATTCAGACCCAGTGGAACAAGATGGCAGCACATTTCATATGAGCTGGAGAACTTCTTGGACAGAATGACAACGCCTACAGTTGGATGGGGGATAGAAAAGGTTGTTGCATTGATTTTAATGCTATAATTCAGCCTCAGATTTTCCAATAATTTTGTCCCTGACAGCTTATGCCAATGTGCCAAATAAAGTCCAGCCCGTGATGAAATCAGCTGAAAAAGCAAGTCCTGGATGCAATCAAATGCAAATAGAAAATGGCACTTGATCTATTCCGCTTGTGGCCACCTGAAGTGACTGCCCACTTTTTTACAGGGCAGGGAGTTAAATATCATTTTGGAGTCTATCATATTATAAAACTATAAACTTTTTTTGCTTCACTTTTTCCACCAGATGGTCTCATGCTACCAGCATTCTTTATTTCTCATGCTGTACAGCAAGTCAGTCAAAGGGTTTCTTTTCCTTCAACGGACAAACATGACCCCGAGCGAGGGGAAGGAATTAATTCCTTCTTCTGATACAGCAAACGTCACTTACGTCACCACCAAGGACACACTGGCGGTATAAGAGGCTTTCGCTGCGCGCTTCAAAAGCATTTGTTGAAGCGCTTGAGTGATGGTGTAAGTACCAGAACTGCAGAAGAATCTGACCTCTCTGTTTGTGCTGAGAAGAATCGCTCGTTGTCAGAACTAGTACTTTCCAGTTACCAGTCAAGTCCAGGTCTTCCGAGAAGTACAGGGTGGGTGGTCAAAGTGTACGCGACTTAGTTAGCTTAACACTCCAAAGACGTCTGTGCACGAATATCTTAAGGTTTCAGCATCAGTTGATCAGAAACTTAGTGCTAGAGGCGGCGAAGGGTAAAAGGGTGACCCCACACACAGGCTTATGTAGTTCTCAAAGAGGTTGATGCTCATTCTTTTAAGGAAAATTTCATTAAAACTGAACAAGAACCACATATTTTGTGGCCGTTCATTCGAGGCCACATTTGGAGTGTAAATTGTAATGCAACTGTTGTTCTTCATATTCTCATTCTCGAAGTCTTCCATGTTCGCAGCTTGGGTCGCTCCTTAGCGCAAGCGACTATGGGCGAACACGGAGCTAACACTGACGACTTCGCGGAGGAGTCGTACGAGGAGATGCACCGATTCCACCGTCGCTGTCACCGATCCAAGAAGCGGAGGAACAACCTGGAGGACGACACCGGAATCCTGTGCCACTTCAGGCGCAAGACTGAGAAACCCACGGCCATTCTCATCGGGATCATTCTGGTGTTCGTTCTGTGTCACGCTCTACGCTTCAGCGTGCAGCTCTACCGCGTCCTCTCCTCCGCCAGCAACAATCACTCGCACTTCGAGTTCTGCTTCTACCGAGGTCGTCTGCACGTGCCTGCCTTGATCTTGATCTCGGGCAGCATCAACCATTTTCTCCTCGTCGTCAACTCGTCCGTCAACGTACTCATTTACTACTGCTGCGGACAGAGGTTCAGGCAAGGATGCGCCAAGTTGTTCGCCAAGTGCTGCTGCTCCCTCTGTTGTGTTCCACCGTCGTGTCCTCGTGCAACTGGGGGAACGCAGACCACAACGACAACATAACATGATCGTGGGAAAATGGGGGGAAAACTTCTGTATGTACGTAGACGGCTGCATACAGGGTATGCAGGTCCTCAGTTTTGAGGATGTTTTAAATGCATTTTATTTGAAATGTTATGTGGCAAAGGTTTTGACGTCGCTTGACAGGAAACTGTGTACTGGTTAGTGTTCAGGTACTAACGTTCCACTTCATGTGCCTTTATTTAGTGCTGGTGAGCAGTAAGCGCACGAAGGGACCGTCCCCTCGAGCTGCTACTGTCAGGCAGAAAGGAAAGAAGGAAACTGTTGCTTTTTTGCATAATTTTGCTTGAAATCGATGTATAGGGTAATTCATAAAGCACATAAACTTGCATCAAGGAAAGGTCAAATGAGGACCTCCCCCTTGACTTCTCCTTCGAAAGGTTTTGGCGGAGGCCGTGGGTAAGACCCAGCTATGGAAGCCAAGCCCCCGGAGAGTATCAGGGCCAAGGTCTTCAATGAGCTAGCTAAAGACTAGCCTGGGACATTCTGCAGAGGATGGTCGAGGCGGACAGCGGGTGCATCGAGGAGTGAAAGAAGTTGCCCCACGTACCTCATAGAGTGCCAAGGTTCACCACAAGATAAGCTTACACCTTCTACTTCCTACTTGTGTAGCTAGCGTAAGATGCTAGCCGACACCATGACGAGAGGTCGCAACAAGCAACTGCGTTGTATAACTTTGCTATGTTGGGAGTAAGCGAACGTTCAGTTGTTCTATCTGTTCCCTTACATCCCACCGGGTGGATTAAGGCACTGTTGTGCATGAAATTATACCTGTGGTGTTACTTCACTAAGGGTTAAGGGTAAATATGATTTCATTGTGATTTACATATGATACAGTAGAATACACATCAAATGGACCAATCATATCAGTTATTCATAGGGGAGGGTTCATTACTGACCGTTGCTGCCATTGGCTGTCTTCGTACTCGGAGGCACCTCCTCTTTTGGTTCACCAATGTTGATCCCTGGTTGGAAGCGCTCTTGGAACTCTTTCCACGGTGGTGACTCCTTGTACGACTTGTCGCACAGTTGTACGGATCTCCACCGAATGCTGTCATTGCTGCTGTATTGTACAGACCCCCTGTAGAAGTGAACCTGATAACGTTATGGAGAGTCCGAGCATCCCGACTGAAGACCCGAATCATGCGATGGACATTGAGGGCCATAGTGAAGGGAATGAACCTTTCAGCAAGGACACGTTGACGGCCATGGAGACGGTCTGTGAATGTAGCCCGTGTTTTTAATTATGGAGCATGGTGCACTCGAAAGAAGTAGCTACATCCCGTCCATAGTGGTAAAGAAATAGCTTCTGGACACCTGGGCAGTCATTTTGAAATCGGGACAATATCCACGGAGTAGGACAGGAGGCTGATAATGGTACAGTCACTGTGTAGTAATGATCGTTCTGATAGACTGTGGTCGCATTGCCGTCTCTAAATTGGAGGACCAGGTGATGAATGGTAAGCTCGCTGATGCTGCGTCTCTCAACGTAAGGAATGATGGTCCGATCTTTGTCATTGCTGCTGGTGGAAGAGGATGGTGCTGTCGCCGGGGTGTCCTCTAGCCGGAGGTCGGAGGTAACTTGGGCGCTGATGACACTGTAGTTCAGGGTGTCAGTCATTGTTGGGTGAGATAAAGATGTAGCAATGGGTAGTGAGGGATGTTAACTCTTTGATCGTCAGGGATGGACTGGATGTTGGCTTGGTCCCAGCAGCCGTTATAGGCGCGCGCGGTGAGGGTGGAGGGTGAACTCTCGAGCACAACTACTGAGGCGTCACTAGACACGGGGGTGAAACGCCTTTGTTGGTGCATTGCCGGCATAGTGTTGCATGCAGCGTGCACTAGGAAATCGTTGACATGATTGTCAAGCTGATGGGCAACTGATTGCGGGTGCTGACTATGCTTGATTCGGAAGTTGTTGAGGACTATGTTCCTATACGATGTGGTGTGTGCGATGGCATGCAGCCCTCCGTATTTTAGCCAGACGTGTGGTCGTCCTGCGCCCTCTTGCTTGATTTCTTCACCAAGCCATTCACCATGGATAGGGCGGTGTTGAACAGCCGGCTCGGTCCTGATATTAGTACATTTACGAGTAGATGGTCCTCTTGCTTGTAAAAATAGCCAAGATGGTGCGTTACTTTGGTGGGGGCAAGGGAATTAAAGATTCTGCTCAGGTAATGTTGAGAGCAAGGGTAATTGGTGTGGTTGTAAAGTAAGTGGGGGATCCAGATTGTGGCCCATGCATTTTAAGTGAAAATACACATACTCAGTACGGATGCGAGGTGGTTCGGGGTTGTGCGCAGGCGTTGATCCAACGGATGAGGGGGAGGGTGTTAGGGAGAGGCGAGATGGTTGATGATGAACTGTTGTCAGGGAAGTAAGAGGTGTGGAAGCAAGTGAATCGCTAAACATCCTGTTAAAGTGTGTCATTCTTGCTGCTCCAAGGGATCAAGTGATGATTGAAATTCTTGGCCGCTGGAACGGGTTTCGGCTGGCTGTTGTGGTTGGCTTGCCAGTAACGACTGAGTCATTCATCTGTTTGTTGGGCGAGCTCAACAGCTTTTAATAGTCGGTCAAGTTGGGTGGCTTTGTTGTGCTTGCCTTGACTCGATGCGGTTACAACGGCGCACGCTTTCTTTGTGGAGTCTCGTTTGCCGCGCCCTTGGTGATTGGACGAGGCAAGTGGCTAGGACTGAAGCAACAAATGCGATGATGGCGGCGATGTCAAGAATATCGCTGTAGGTTCAGGACTCTGGTTCTTCGTCGGATTGCGTGAACCCAGTCCGATTATGTTCAGAGAGAGCATACTCAAAGTGTTCTCTGGATACGTTGTATGGTTGACACACTTCACGCATCGTCATTAGACGTAATGTAGAGTGTACATCTAGGTATATCTGGACGCCACAGCACAGTATAGGTTTACCATTGTATTGCAGGGCATAAGTCGTAGTTAGGCGTGTGCGTAGCTTATATGCAGTAGCCGATATAATCTTAGTCTGTACATTAGTTAGGGCTGTGGCCACCAGAGAGTGTTACCCTCCGATGGGAGCGCACTCTCCTTCTCCCTGCCTGCTGGCTGGGGCAGCAGCGGTCCTGGCCTGCTGGCTGTCGGTCGCAGCAGCAGGAGCTGACCGGCTCAGGGGATGGAGGACATGAGAGAGGAGTCTCTCTTGAGCACTGGAAGAGATCACATCTCTGAGAGTAACTTGTGGAAGAGAAATACAGAGATTGAACCAACATGGCACCAACTCGGCATAATGGAGTCTTCGTTGATAAGTCCGGTCCTGACTCTGGGGAGAGGTCCCGCAGCCGTGGACCGAAGAGGCCGGCGCCCGGACACGGTGGTCCAGGTCCCTGGGACGGGACGCTACAATAGATACATTTATGGAGCACCATTACCAATTCCCAGGAAGTAACACAAAGGGTCTAGTTACTTTGAATGGCCTCGTCCGAAGGGCTGCGGACTGAAGGGAGATCTGAGCGGTACGAGTATCCTGTTTTAGCAAAGTTATATTGTAGCTAGCGTAAGATGCTGGACGACACAATTACGAGAGGGTCGCAACAAGCAACTGCGTTGTATAGCTTCGCTATGTTGGGAATAAGCAAATGTTCAGTTGTTCTATCTGCTCCCAACAATCAGCCAGCTTTGGTCTTGTAAGGAGTGCGTGCAGAACTCCTTACAAGTCTTTTTGAGGATATCACTTTTGAAAGTTGATACGAGTGAGGTTTACGATCTCCACTTTCATTTTGTTTGCTATGCGTTTCACTGCATGTACTTAGTGTCGAATGAATAACATATCAGGTCTCAGATCAGCCTCAAACAGTCACCTCCCCCACCCACGGATCGTCAGTGCTCCTCGAGCTGGAAAGTTTTCACATTTTTCGTTACGCGTCTTCTTGCCACATTTTCTGGCCACGTTATGCATTCAATTCTGCTCGTCCTCACATCCCTGACCAGCTCAAAATAGAGAACCATTCAATGCTGTAGCGTGTGGCAAAGTACTTTACCTCACGCTCCAGCTGCTATCGAGCTGCAAAGCGCTACTGGACCACATGCTCGCATGAAATAGAACGGGCAAGGCAAAACATGCGACGTTAAACTGTACATGAGTTCAGTATAGCGCCAATACTTGCTAGCCATACTGTTTTTGATGAAATTGGACAAATCGCTCTTACCGTAGCCAGGCTCTTAGCTCTTAGAGGCGTACATCAAACTTAAAGCTACGCGGAACGCGCGCACCCCGTACAGCATGACATGAAGGAACCGCCACACCGTTTCTACATTTACACATACGGTACAGTGTGGTGTATCTGTTAAGTCCGGAAACCCATGAGCCTGTGAATAACTAGAGGACCACTGAAGGTACCTGTGAACTTTTAAAATGTATTAAGAAGACTTCGTTTTTTGGCCCTTGTTCCAGCGAAATTTCCCGCAGTTGTCGAGTTCTTCACAGGTCTTAGTTGAAGGACTTTACAGGCACACTGCGTACGTACGAAAAGTACACTACGCATGGGACACCTCGTACATGCGATGCCCTCACTTGCTCCTCCTGATTTGCCTTCACGTCATTAACGGCATGTTTGTGCAGTATGTTGTTTTAGACTACATTGAATACCATAATTTCCAGCTTAGCCCGACCTCGTCGCAATGTTAATAATAGTAGTTATTCTCCTGTGCAAAGGGTAGGTGACGTCACATCTCATAGCAGCTATTTTCATTTGGGCGATCTAAGTGATACCATTAGAGACGACCACTGTGATGCGATCCAATTGAAGTAGGCAGGAGAATAACTGCTGTTCAGTGGCTGACTAAAGAAGGAATGGTTCTAACAAACGCGCAAAACATCGTACAATCGATCACACAGTTTGTACTGCAGTAACGCAACCGATGAAGCAACGTTTTGCATCAGTGTATTATGCCAATGTCATGCCAAAAGGATCAATAATACATATAAAGATCCCGCAAGGTTTTTAGCTACATATGCGAGCAAAGATCAACGCACGCAAGCTCATTTTCGTAGTGCACAATGTGAAGGCTTTAATTCTTGTCGATTTCTGCCCGCTTTACTGTAATTATAGCAGTAGTAGTGTATCCCCTAAGCTCTGAAGCCACAACAATCGTCGGTGCTAATGTGTCCATTTTTCTTCTTGGTGATCACAAAATCTTGAAGTTTAAAGTTTAGGCTCACTACACAGAGGCCTCGGATTATTTCTGACACTTGGAGTCGTTTCTCTTGATCGACAATCACACGATGGTTCCTCCACCGCCACTCGGGCTACCCGGACACATCACCGAATAGCCGACGCCTCCCTAAAAAACCCAACATTCATTACGAATTCGTGACACTCATACTATTTGTCCGCGTAATTACTCTTAAAGAAATCACACTCCTCTTTCCCCTCCTCGACGTTTTCCGAGGAAACGTCCCCGCACAAGTTTTGCCGGTAGCTCAGAGTTTAAGAAAAACATTTAATAACGAAATACAAGAGACATCAAAATTTTACTACATTTTTCACTACATAGCACTATTTGATGGAGCTTTTGGTGTCATTCTTCACAGACACTGTCAATGCTGTTGCTGCTGTCATCGTTGGCAAAGTATTCTTTTATTTTCCACCTTTTGCAATGCCTAGCCTGAATGGCATCCTGCAGCTATTTGACCCATAGCTTTCTCTTATCCGAGAAGGATATTTTGAGGTCTATTTTTTTCCAAAAAAACAGGAAGATTTTCTCACCAAAACTGTGCCACTCTTGTCTTTTTCGACAACCGATAACAGTGGCCCATATTCAGCTACAACGTTGTATAGGGACGTTTCCTCGAATAGCGGTCTTAAGACTTAGGAGAACATGGTATGATTACATTGCCACGACTCTTTCCGGACAAACTGTGCATGTCTCATGATCTGTTCTTAGACTCTCACACGCACCTATGAGGCCAGTCAGTTTCAAATTTCAGTTTGCACGTGAAAACTGTGGCTGTAACTCACCCCTGATCTGCCGGGTCGAGCCCAGGTGCAGACAAAACCGTCCTGACAGGCGGTGACAAGGGTCTCCTCTAGGAAGACTAAACTCGTCAACCTCTCGAGGGAAACTTTCTTGCACACTAAGGGGTCGATGAGCGGCACCTCAACGATCCGCGGGCACTGCGGAGATCCAAGACGGACGTACTCGTATTCAGAGGAAGAAGAAGGGAGAAGAGAAGTCGTCTCGCTTCCCGATTTGGCCGACTTTTCCAAGGTGCTGTTAGCCGTGGACGACTTGTCGGACTTGCCCAGCGAGAAGTTTCGCTTGTGCTCTTTCTTCTCACTGAAGTTAAGAGCCGCCAGCCGCTGACTTAGGGATTTGTCAGACTTGTTGCTGTTGCCCTCTGACGGGGTCGCAGTAGCCGTTGTGATCGCGGAATCCGTCACATGATTGCCGGCAGCAACAGCGGCAGGATCGGCTGGAGTGAAGGAATTGGTATGATTGAGCTCGGCAGAGGCCGAAAGACTAGAGGTTGAGGAGGCCGTCGTGGTGGGCTTGGCCTTGCTCAGCAGCTCTGCAGTTAAGTCCCACAGGCACAGCTGGGTGTCTTCGCCCACGGAGCCGAGGCGGTAGCAGGTCACAGTCTGGTCACAGATTTGGTCACTACTGGTCACAGCGGATTTGGCTCTACTGTTGTTGTTGCTATGGTGATAGCGACTATTGCTGCTCCCCAGAGTGCCCGGATTAGACGATCCCTCTTCGTCAGACCCGGAGAAGTCAAGGCCGTCAGGGACGTCACCATAGCTCATGTTGTACTGCGGGAGTGGGAATTGGCAAGTAGAATTTGGAGCCTTCTCAATTGCATGCGTACAGTTGTTTACCTGGTCAAATGCTATCCTGGTAACCCACGACCGATGCCCCTGACCCCTGGCTACGACCCTCTTGGCGCCGACAGAGAAGATGGTGACGAGATCATCCTCGCCGCCAAAGGCCACGTACTTCCCATCTGGAGACCAGCACACGCAAGTGAGACCGCCGAAATAAGACCTGTAATTTTTGCAGTGTTATATGGATTTTTTTACATTCTAATATATTTACTAGGCTAGGTCGAAAATTGGAATTCCCCATGGGTGCCCAAAATTTGTGACCACATCCCTTTTGAAGACTTTGTCGTCTAATGAAAGTGAAAAAAGGAGTTTTATCTATGCCCAAATGCATTTAAAATTGCATAATACTATAAAATAAGTTAACAAATTTTTTGTTCAGGACTTGCTGTAAAATATTTTTCGGACAAACTGGAGCAGTCAGCATTTTGGTGTGATTTTTACCCAGTTTAGCAGCTTCTGACAGCCACCAGAGCTGAAATTTACTTTCACAGTAAGTTGACTACAGTGGCTTCCAACAAAAATTTCAAATCAAGTTGGGCATAGGTAAAGACAATTTTTTTCAAAAGTTTTTAACTATATGTTCATCTTTTGAGCCCATGCAACAAACCCCAGCCGCCGTCACTGAATTTCCAAAGTTGACCCCTTTTCGACCTAGCCTAATATTGAACCTTGAGCCCTGACCCTCCCCAAAAGACTGAACCCTGGATACCGAAATCTTTACAACGAGCTACAACTGACGCATTAAATATCGAAAAGTGATAGACTTTCAGACCTGGCTACTCCCGTCAGCTCCATTGTGTCATAGTTAAATATCCTGAGGTATCCATCTTGGGAGGCCACGGCCAGGAAGTGACCGCACGGGGAGAATGCGAACTCGTTCACCGAGCCTCGACCAACACTCCACTTGTACAAGGGATTTCTAGAATCGTTACAAACAAAAATACGATATAGACATCGCTGTGACACGCTTGTGACCTTGACTAACCTCGTTGACTTAGCTTTGCTGGTGTAGACGGCGAATCCTTCTCCGTGCTTGAATGCCTGGTAGATAGGGGCCGAGGGCGGACACAGGAGCTCGTGGTTGAAAACGTACAGGGCGCCAGAAGAGAACGAAACGAGGAACATGGTGGCTGAGCCAGGAACCCACTTGATGCAGGTAACGCGCGACTTGTCGATGAGACGCTGTAATTCAGCAGAGGTAAAGGTAACACATAACAGCACCAAAACTGTACTCATACAACGGGTATCGATCTTGTCACCATCTATGAGGCACGTATCATAGTGCCTGCGACAAAAAAAAATAGCATAGAAAAAAGACAACCGTTATCTGTTGTTGCCATGTTTGCATTGCTGACGAACAAGTAAGATTATGACAGGACAACCACAAATCACTTCTACGGTGTTGCTGCCTTAAAATTGGGGGCACACTTGGCAGTGACGGGAAGGATATTTGTTAGATCGTGGTCACACAACTGCTTGCAGTTGCCTCATTTAATACGTACAGTATGTTGTGAATACTATTGCTCAGCTCTGCCGTAGTAGCACTTACACAACTGCAGCCTCGTACTTGTACATCACAGAGTCCGTGTGCAAGCGCGACAAGTGGTAAAGATCTGGCACGAACTGCGGAGAACCATTCTACCTCACCTCTTCGTTGTAGAGCTTCGAATGATCTTTTCTCGCGGGGTCCACGAGCTGAATTTGCCCTTGCGTAAACCCTACGATGAGCGGCAACGTCTCCGGAGACGTCGACGTCAATGCGTCCGGGACGAGGTCGTGGCACGTGGGAAATGTCCCCTTGTACACGCGCTTATCCAGCGGCTTGGACAAGTCGGGAGCCTAAGAGAAAATGCCGACGTTACACGGTGATTCCAGACGACAAAGGACATGCAAAAATCTACTGATGATCGTTCGGGCGGAGGCACTCACTGTTGGTGCAGTTGTTCCCCAACACCTCCGTCTACGACTACATCTCCTGCACTGCGTAGCTTGAATGCACACCCGATTTTAAGTGTCTCATACGTCTATCCCAAATGCCGCAAGTGACAATGCGAATGCACCTTTGTGGGTCAGTGAACGTGAGCCCACAAACAGTCTCACCTTTCTGGTGTTTCGATACGGATACACGTAGAGTTCCCGACCGAAGTTGAAAATGAGTCTCCGTCCCACGGCCACAGGCTCGCCGCCGTTGCTTAGCTCTGCCACCTCCGTCGCCGCCGCCGGTTGGGAGAACGACACTCTGACTGGCGCGGGACCCCCGGGGCCGTGGCCTGAAGTGCCCCCACCTGTCGCGGACGTCGAACCTGCGCCGCCGCTGATGGAGCCCACCTGATTGGCGTACCCGACACCGGCGCCACCGCCCGAAGTCGCCGACGTCCCCCGGTTCGGTTTCGTATACTCGGCTGTTGGGACGATCTTGTAAAGACCCTCGCGCGTGACGAACTGCGTCTTGACCTCAGCCTCTCGGGCGGCCGATCCGAGGCCGGTGCCGCCACCAGCGAGGCCGCCGCCGCCTCCGTGGTCCATGACTTGCAGCGCCTCGGCCGCGTCTGCGTCGGCGCTTACCTCGGCCGCCTCGAGGGAGACATCGGGATTCTCTTTACTCCGGCTGTCGAAGTCGTCCGAGTCGCCGAACTTGGTCTGTCGGCGGCTGCTCTCCTTAGGGCTCTCGCAAATGGATTTCACTCGCTCCCTCTTCGGCTGTGCTGTCTTTCTCCCATGTCCTGGCCTGCCTGAACTGTAGCAATGAGGCAACTCGGCCCAGAGTCTCCCCCCCTTCTCCTCCATTCCACAGCTCGGTCTTCTTGGCCGGCAGCTGCTCAGTGATCAGGCAGCGCCGGACGCTGCTCAGCGTTGCCATTCCTTAGGAAGCAGGAAAAAGAAGATATCGCTCAAGTTCAATTTGGTGCCATTCACCTACGGAGCGATGGTTCTTTTTGTCGAGATCTGCAACTTAGCAGTTTTACCCACTGTAGCAGAAACATCTGTATTGGTCCAGAATGGAACAGTCAATTTTGTCCAAGTTTGCTCAAGTTGCTCAGGCAGTCAAAGAACAAGATTAACTTAGAATCAAGATAGTGCATGTTAGTTTCAGTTTCACCTTTGGCCACTTCTGGTGTTTCGCCATCTTTAATCGATATTTTGGGGAATGCGATACTGAAGGAATCCTTATTGCTGACAGTCTTTTTATATATATACAGATTAAACTTAACCCGGAAAACGCCAGGAATCAAGGAAGTGGCTGCTGCAACACAGCAAGTCTTAAGCAACTTTTCGATTTTGTCACATTTCCTCCCCAGACGGACGGCTGAAGAAAATCGAACGACTGACTGCGTGTGTCCGTATGTTCGTGCAAACTCTGGCATACCGTACATTGTAAAGTCGAACTGTACATTAAGTAACACTTAACGTACAGTCCGATGTAAGTTACCTTATAAGCAAGGTGTTGCAGAACGCGTTCCTGATTTTGAGAAACGAGGAACGGAACGAGGAATGTGAGGAAATGGAACGGGAACGTCATGTTCTTGGAAGTCGCTCCTGAGTCGTTCCAGCTGGAGTCCTACTGGTGTAGGGATGAGGAGAGAGTGTGGACTCCCAAGCCAAATTGCACTGAATAGTCGACTGAAGTACTACTTGGATATACCTGTTACTCAGATGAATTATGTGGGTTTAGACCACACATTTCACCTATTATACCATGCAGACTCAAGTCAACTCCTGAGCTGGAGTTGTCGCAGCACTAAAGGGGTGGAAAGTGCGGCAAAACATAGGCTGGAAACATTTCTGTAGTCTTTAAGTAAAGACAAATATAAGTGAGAGAAAACGTATTGGAATGGTCACTTTTTAATGAAAGAAATCAATTCGTGCCCCCTAAGAAAAGGAACGGGAACGGGAACGGAACGACTAGAGGCTCGAGACTTGAGGAACGAAACGCGTTCCTGATTTTGAGGAACTAGTCAATACCTTGCTTATAAGTAATGTATCTAAAGATGCGCCGTATGTAGTAAAGTGTGAGCAGAATATGCTAAAAGTCACTCACCTCCTTCTAAGTGAAAAAAGTATTAACGATTGTGACACGCTTAAACTTGCAGACGCAATCAGAGACAGCTTTTATTAGTGACCGAGTCGGTTTCGGTCTGGATCGAACCATGACGGGACCGAAAGACCGAATTTACGTGCTGCAGAGCAGCGTCACTGGAATGGAATCAAGTGAGCACTGAACAAGGAGCACTGGTTGTACAGGTGCACCCGGGAGAGCACCTTGAGGTCGATCCGGATCGAGACCAGACCGAGACCGATAGGCCAAGACCGGGGACCTGACATGAACGAAGACATCACTAGTTTTTTACTTTTTCTTATTTTTAAATAGAAACAAATTTAACCGACTTCAAACTTTCAAAATATGTCTATTTCAAATGGCATTCACAAACATATACGCCCCACTTTATATCCTCAAAACACGCATGTTCAAGAGAAAACATTTATAGTTTGCACACAGATATCTGATACATGAAACATATTACTGTTGTACGTACTAAATGTCTATAGAGGATAGATCCAAATAAATTTTCTTTGTTTTCTTTTTTTCTATTCACACGAAACATCTTTCTCCGCTTAAGACTGCCTCACTTTATAGGTACCAGTGTCAGCCTGTAGCAATCAAAAATAACTTCCTTCACTCCTCATAGTCTAGATTGGCTAGAACCTCGTCTTCTTTGCACTGTTGTTGCTGTTGCCCTTCTGCTTTCAGGTAGCTGGCGAGGAGGTCCTTGGGCACTTCGGACCCGCGGACGCTAATGGTGTTGCACACGTTGTCCACCTGGAAGTAAGAACCTTGTTAGTACACTTTAGGTAAAAAGTTTGCTTACAGTTGGGAAGAAAAAAAAAAGTCCCATGACCACTCCGAATCAGTACTAGTAACTGGCAAACCTGATATTAAGGCACTATGTCCAGGAAAATTGCTAGCATCAAAGTGCTGGCATTCATTTTATCTGACAGTGTACCATTCTTTTAATGAAATGATGCGAAAATGAGAGGGTCAATAGTTTGCAAGCTGAGCTTCATCGGGAACTCACTTGTTCATCCGTTTTAGCAGTACAACAAATTCCTTGGGAGAAGTGCAGTGGTTCCACTGTGTACCTACCCTCACAAGCTCATTTCTGCTCATTGGGTTAGAAAAAGACAGCGATGGAAGTCATATGAAGAAAGAATATGTTGATTGCTCAGACCAGTCAGTTAGGTTGTGTCTCTGTTAGACACGCGTACACAGACCTTTGACTCCAACTGCGTGAAAATTCTTACAGGTACCTCTCACCTTCTTGATGTTGGACTTAAGAACTGTGAGTTTCTTGCTAAAGGACCAGCTCTTGGGCGCCCCAGCCTTCAGCAGTCCGACGTGCATCTCGTGCAGGAAGTCCTGCAGCTTGAAGCAGACCTCGACGTCACCCAGGCCGACCATGTCAATCGCCTGACGCATCACTTCACCTGGAAAATAGTTGCCAACGCTGTATTCTTATTCTTAGATGCAGTTTGCTCTATTCCGTCGAAGCTCATAGTCCACACTGGTAAATTGCACTCCATGACGCAGTCTACCTGTAAGATCAGCCAGGCCGAGCATGTAGTCCTCCATGGGCACGTAAACGGTCAGAAGCGGTTCGTCCAATCCTTCAGGGACTTCACTATCTTCATTCTTCGCAGATATTTTCTTGCCGAAGGTCAACTCATCCTGCACCTACAAACACAGACACAACTAGGATGAATTCACGCAATCTCTTTATGGATCGAAGAGTCCGGATGTTTTGAACGTGACCCTCTCTTGCTCAAGAACTGGAAAGGTCCAACCCAGCGTCATATTGAGCTCAAGGAAGAGAGGATGAAAGAGCTTTGGGCCATTTTGGGCTTCCCCCTCACGTCATTGTGCGGCGCCATTTTTTTACCCCTCCCAAAACGATGACAAAAGCTGCCACTTGAAGGTTTTGAAGAGCTTCTACAGAGCTTTAATCAAGGCCCGAGACGAAATAGAGTGAACCAACAGGCAGTGAAGAAAATGACTGTTATTTAAAGTTCACCTCACACGTTCAGTACAGGCCCATCCTTGTTATTTTTCCTTCTTAAAAGAAGGGATTACTGGCTCTTGCTAAAGAGCTATTATTCTTTTCTCCTTTACAGCCGAACCTCAACTTAACCCAATCCCCGGAAGCACAGTGCAGATTCAACTTCGCTGAGGCAAAGATCTACACTCGACAGTATGCCGCACCCCCTCAACTCTCCTGCAGAGGCAAAAAACGTTCCTCGCTGAACGAGCCTTTAAATGAGGCTTGAGCACAAAGCAGATAGTAACAAATAACAGGCCCAGCAGCTCTTTATAAAATAGGCCTTAGGCCTTGGCTTCGTGGAATAATGAGATGCAGGCACGTGAATGGGAAGAGCAATAAGATCTCTACACTGTAAAATGTAGACGTGTGTGTGCGTGCGCTCGCGTGTGCGTGTACAATATAAAAGTACTTTATGAGGCTAAAGGGCATGAAAATGTATCGAATATCATTTTATTCAAGCAATTACTATGCATCGTAGTACGAACCTCCTTCCACTGGATTAGTCTGTCGAAACGGTTGTAATGGTAGAACGAGAGGGCTTCAACGTATTCCTGAAGGCCTGAGGGATGGGGAGAATGAAAAGGAGAGCGCATTTATTTATGACAGTTTCATGTTAGCAAATGAAGGCCTTACCGTTGGTGTAAGCCTTGATGAATCTGCTGGGGTCTTCTCCCTGGAGCTCTCTGGCAATCTTGTACAGAAGATTCCACTTGACCCAGTTGAGTTTCTTCTCCGCCTCCACGAGCACTGAATCTTTTGAACCCTTACTGGAGAAATGCAAGATTTTCACATATATCATTTTCTATAAAGTCCTCATTCATAGTATGGTCACTATGCTATACTTATGCTGGCATGTGCAGATCGCAGATGGTGGATAACGTGAATGCGCTTTAACTTCCGAGAAGAAATCACGACTTTTTCTTTCTCCAATTATAAAAGTCGATTTTCCTCCAAATGCCGGGGACAAGAAACCGAGGAAAGTTAAGGGATGCAAAACTCTAATAAAACTCTGCTAATAGAAAGTCGTAGCGGGAGACAGCAGGAAATTTCTTTGCACGAGAAACTTTTCCACGTAGTGCAAAAAGGCCTCCCAAGGAAAAGGGACTTGGAGCGCGATGATTGACTCTACCAGACAACACAATGCGTCTAACTGTCCTAAAGCTTACCTTTGGATTCTGTGCAGGAGAAAGATGATCTTCTTGCTCTCAGAGGTGACGTCTCTGCTCAGCTTCACAATCCGCTCGTTCTTGTCGTTTTTGGCATCCAAATCTCTGCAAGGGACAACGAAAAGTTAGTTGAATCTGACCGACGGAACTCATATAATGTACTTACGTACATACTCGACGATCGCAGCAAGTACCTCATTGCTCTCAAACTTTTGGCCTATGCCCCTTGTGAGACATACCCCTATGACTCTCAATTCAACGTCATAACTTTCAGAGGTCACCTGGGGGTCTTAGATTCATTTGTCATTGCTCTAAAGTATGACGCACAGTGCAGTGCAGCAGAGTATTTGTCTCCTGAACCAGTGAAAGGTTCAAGGACATCACAACGGTCAAAGAAAGCTTTTTTGGGAAAGTTTCAAACACAAAGGTAATGTTTTTCGTGATTGTTTCAGTCTAGAAAACCTTTTTTGTCGCTAAATAATTTTAGGTTTCTTAAAGTTTGGCATCTAAAGTGTAACCTATGGTGTACGAAGTAGAACTCATACCTGGACGGCTTCTGGAACATCCTCACGGTCTCGTTGATGAGGTCGATGCCTTTCGGCGGCTTTCGCAGAATATCTTGGTAACGTCGCCAACCACCCTCGCCGCTGTCGCCACCGCGGCCACGACCACGACCACGTTGGCCCCCGCCGCCGCCGTCTCGGCCTTTAGGAATAAAGACACATCCACGTCCGCTTACATAGGAACAATAGAGTAGTGTCAAGTCGGCGGCAATCAACTGGTGCACAGCATACCGAAACAGCTAGGGATAATAGCAACGCAGGTTAATACATACAAAATGTCATATATTCGTCCTTCTACGTATAAAAGAGAATGAAAGAAAGAAAGCTACCGTGGAAGAAAATTTCGTCGCATGCATACAAAACGGTTGTCACGTCTTGGGGACGGATTTGGGGAAAGAGGAAGACGAATTTGAAAACATTCTCGTACGATCTCAATGAAATTAGACTATGCGTCACCTCGGATACTGATCTCGGGATCCTTTTTACAGACGTGGTCATAAGTCCACGTATGTAACAGGCATTGTGAACCGCTCTCTCGATCCCTTTCAAGGAAATGGATTTTCTCATTTCCAAAAAGGACCTACGTACACTATTGTGAAATCTCTCCATAACTCAGCCAGACAAAAGAGGCAACACTTGAGAGACAAACTGCTGTAGGCAGCAGTGATAGAGCAGCACAACAGGTAAATTGTGGCCACTCATATTACGGTAGACGTGATATTTTGTTGTCCTCTAGCCACGTATATGCTTTTGCTGTCTAGTGGAGATACATGAAGAAGGGGCGGGATGGAGCTTATATGCTTACTTTTTCCGCCTGTAGAGCATTTCTAAGGATTGACGTCACAGGAATCCAATTTCCACAGACAGTATTCAACTACTTCACATCAGAGGCGGTTTCTGACCGAGAAAAGAGAATATGGGACTTGAAATGATATCTTCCTCTCCCTGCTGGTGTTCGGGGTCGCATGTTAGGATTTCTGACCTCTCCTTGATCGAATGAAAGAGTCATCAGGAAAGCGCGGAAAGTAAGTTTTTATGCTTTTATTCACAGCCCCGCTTCTCTCTGTCTACATAAAACTTATCACAATTAAGAAAATTTTCCTTACAGGGTACATAAGCACATTCAGCGCTTACCGTACGTATCTCATGTCCCTCTACGAGGGAGGATCGATAGGCTTGGTTGTCTGAGACACGTTGCACTGCACAGGTACTGTATGAGCCCCTATGGACTATACGTACTTGGGAATACAACCTTGGGCGTACCACCCTTTCTTTTCAAAGCGCTACCAATGCGGCATGCATAGCTCAGAGCCCCTTTTCCCTGAGAAACTCTTTGAGTTTCTCGATGTCTTCTTGGTCCGCGTCGGTCATCTTGGCCGAGACCTTCCTGACCGTGGGCATGCGCTCGTCTTCGGAGGAGAACCTCCTCGAGGCCACCGCCTGGGGCATCAGGGAATTGTTGCCGTTCTCGTGCCCCTGACGCTCGTCCTCGAAAATCGTGGTGGTTCGCGGCCGCTGGGCGACGCGGCCGGTCAGCGGCCGACTAAATGGGGTCGGCGGGCGACTCGTGTCGGACGACGACGACGACGAACTTGAGCTTCTGAGGGTGCAGACAAAATCACCAACGTTAAGCTGAGAGATATCTGTAGCGAAGATTGGGCAGGGGGCCAGACATTGGTGGTAGCACCCACCACAGCCAGCTTAAAGCCAGATGGGCCCTCCCCTCATGTTGGATTCGACCACCTGCCCAGAACAGCTTTGAAGGTAAATTTTAGACTCACACGGAATCAGCAGAGGAGCTTCTCCTCCTCCTCTTCTTCCTCTTCTTCTTCTTGCTCGTCTCGACGTTGGAGACCGCGTTGGTGCTGCTGCAGACGCTGCCCATTCTCAAAACAGCTTAAATGTAGTTTCCACTGCGTTTCCTCTCACTTTTGAGTTATTAATGCGTCTTTTGTCCTTGAGCGCTTCGTTGCTTGCTTGGATGATTCGCTCAACCATCCATTAGATTATTAGACGGGATGATGCATCTCGACCAGACCCTCCAGTTCTCTCACACAGTTAAACTTTGACTTAACGTTGCCACAAAGGACATGAAAGCTCCATTTTGATTACAGCACAGCTGGCAATTTCTTGCCACAAGGGACAAAGAAGCGTCCATAGCAGGACTCAACACCGCTATTCAATGTTGAGCCAATCGCAATCCTCTGGGACAAATCGAAGTCGCACTGTGTGTTTTCGTGCTTTCGGCGTGAAAGCGTTAACGAACTCGCATCCTGGGCGAAACGCTTCCTTTCCTCAACTTTTTTCAAGGATGGATGCTTCTTCAGCACCGTCCCTACGTAGATGGGCCCCCCCTCCTGCTCCGACTGTGCATGTTGAGCCTTCCTCTCTTTCTCCCTGTTTGTGTGCGTGCTTGCGTGCGTGCCAAGTGGTATCAGAGGGTTATTTATATCTCACTCACAAGCAGGGGGGAGAAAGCAGTAGGGACAGCGGAACAGAGAAAGGTCAATTTGGACGGGTTTCTTGCTAAGGTGGCAGTTAGCACTTCATGTGTTTAGCCTTTTTCTTTAGCCCGGACCAAATTTTGTGCTGCACTCGAGGGGCTTAAAAAGAAAGTGAGGAGGAATCACTCAGACCCTTCAATGGAAACTCATCCCTCCTGCAAGATCAACCTGAGGAAGACCGAATCTCTGAAAAAAATTGGAAATTCCACTCTCTTCATTTACGACCCGCACCGAAAAATAAAATTCTGCGGTTCTTTTCTTTCTATTTACTCTGCCCCCAAACTACTGAGAATGTACGTACATCAGAAGACATGAGAGACATTGATGTTTGCTCGTATTACCTAGAGTGTTCTAAGACTTTCTCCTGCATGCGATATGCTGCAGGGACGCTAGAACCATGTTTGTTTATGCTCTGTATGAGAGGACTAAGAAAATCCATATTGACGTCTGCTGCAACTTTTTGACGGAATGGTTGCACGCATAAGTCTCTATCACTTTTCTCCTTTGATGTTCAGCGAGAGATTGAAGGAGAGGATATAAGTGACCACTTCCTCCTCTGGGCCACTTGGACATTTTTCTTCGTATGTTACGTGCAGTCAAGTCTGAGTTTCGAGAAGCCTTCGGCCCAGCAGAGTCATGAAGAAGCAGCAGCCGAGCAGTGACCAAACAAGGAATTCCATTAAATTATCTTCGTTGGTTGCGTTGCCGACGAGGTTAGAAGAAGCCACATTATCTCTCTTGCTTGCTGAATTAGGGCTTTCCAAAAGTTTCTTTTTTTTCTCCTCGAATTTTTTATGGGGCCCTCTTGAGCATTGGGCTTAGCTCACCACTTACTGACCCTGCTTTAATAGCACTGGCTGACTGAGGAGGAGTGCACTGCGGTTCATGTGTGCATTGGCGGCTGGCCCGACTTTCTACGTGTGTGCATGTGTGTGTGGTGTTGCTGCTGCTCCTGCGGGGAGGCTTGGTAAAGATGTTGCCCCTGCCTCGAGCTACGACGACGGTGGCTTGACAGGGGCGTCCACAGGTACAATATGAAAGCCATGCGTGTGGATTATATTAAAGAAACATGTGAAGAAAGCATGCTTGAACAGGCTGCATTCGTGCGGGAGGGGGACTTCATAAAAGTGTAATTTTTGGTGGTCCTTGCTCTATCTATGCAGTAAAGTGGGCATGGGATTACACGAAGCAAAGGAATGCGTCTAAAATAACCTCTTTTCACCGAGGAGAGTCAGTATCATGCATCAATAAAGAGTTACCGCCTTCCTCCATCACCCCAATGCTCAACGAGATAGGACAAAGTGGACAAATGAGGATGGTCTTATTTTGGAGTGGCACTAAATTAGCCGGATGAAAAACAAAATGATCTCTTGGGAGCACCATAAATGTCTTCTCTTCCTCGTGATGTACGTATTAGCGGGGACGAGACAAGGACCAAAAGACTAATATTGTCCTAGAGGAAAAAACTCTCTGGAAGAGAGAAGGTCCAACGTAATATGGGTTTTCTTCTTCTTCCTCGATACTTAACGAAGCTTTTAGAGAAAACGATATTCCTCGTGAGTGCCTTTGCACAGTACATGCTCGGGGTTAGCAACAATAATTCCGGGCAGTATTCGCTAACGCATATTCTCCCTCTCTTTCTCTCTCTCGCAGACACACGCATATATATACACCCACAAACACACTTATTCTCCAGGGCAGACACATTGTACGTAGTGTACAAACATGCACATCCGTAGTGTATGCGAAGCAACAACGGCCATGCACGGTGAAGACATCGCACTATGCATGATGCTATACAAAAAATGAAAGAATAAAAGACGTCGATGCGACTTTGGGGGAAGGTATGAGACAAAAAGTGACATGCGTGCTACATCGAGACTCACGTCTTTCTTGATCGCTTACAACCATTTCAGGACTTTGGACGAGGACACATTCTTTCCCGAAGAGCCCTCGGACGCCGACGCTGCAGCAAACAGAAAGATGGGCTCGGACCAGTAGGCAGATTTTTGCCGGGGAAAAGCCGCAGTGTCTCAGCAGACCTCTCGAGTACTTATACACACACGTTGTTGTATATTTGTTTGAGACACATAAATGTATGTGAGGAAAAGGAGGGTGGAGAAGAAAGTAAAAAAGGAGCCGCATTTTTCAGGCCAACAACCTTCATACACACGCTGATGAACTTCTCACCCTCTGAACGAGACAAATGGACTGACCTTTCTTGAACTGCTGCGCTGAGTGTTTGGGAAGTGTGCACTGTTCGCACGATGTCGACAAGTGAGTGTTGGTTTTCTTGCAGCCAGGGTCCGGACATCGCCACGTCTCTGAAGAAGGAACAGTGGAGCCATTAGAGCTGGTAAAAAATGGCGTCTATAAAAATTCTTACGCATGCTTCCCTTGCCCTTGTCTATTTTGGCCTCAGCACCGCTGCGATCAGCAGAGGATCCTTTGCACTCAGATTCAGACTGGAAAAATAAGTTCTTTTTAAACAGAAAGAAGTCTGGAGACACCACATATATTACGCATGCATCCAGGGCATTGTGAAGTTAACTCGTATTTGGCTAGAACTGCACCACCAGGTCGCGTGCAGCCTCGAAGAGGCCGCCGCTTCTGACCTCATCAGTCAGGCGTCCTTCTACAGTGTATCAAATTCGGCTTCATTCTGCCTGAAACGTAATTGTCAGCTTCGATGTTACCGGACCACGAACGTAACTTCAGAGGGGATTTTTCGTAAAAACTACCTATTTAAGCTCGTCCTCTAGAACTTTGACAGTTCGTGGACTTGGTTAGGGTAGTAGACGAAAAGACGAAAAGGACACCAAATTTGTCACTGCAAGCCTTTGAGAGGAGTTCAGTCAAGTATGCTTAAAGTTCTGCTCTGGAATTGGAAGGTGAAACTGTAAAAAACCTTCTTGCACTCCAGGTTTGAAACCTCCGGCTATTAATAGGAAGTTTTCATTACTCGGTACTCACCAGCTTGGTGGAAACAGCCTTGACCGTCGACGCCATCGTCAAAGCTCAAAACAACCTGGAACCAGAGGAGACGAGCATGAAGATGAAGTCGCATATCGTTTAATGGAAGGAACTCGATCTGAAGGAGCTAGACCTACCTACCCACCCAACAAGACGAAGAAGCTATTTGAATTTCCATCTGTCACATCCAAAGGAGCCTGCATTTTCATTTGCATATTTCTGATACTCAACTGCTCAGGCTTCTATCTGTCAGGGGATAAAGAAAAAAGGCTGCAGATGCTTCCTTTCCTTTTAAAGCTCATTTTTTTTACATACAACCTTTTTCCGCACAGGTACATACAAGCTCCGGGCAATTTTTGGGCTTGTTCTTCTAATGCCCATGAAAATGAGAAGGCTGAAAACTGGGAGGGGGAAGATGAGGGGATTGATACATAATTATTTATCTAAGGCATCGGCCATGGCAAGGATGAGGACGAATAGTTCAAAATAGCAACTCCGCCAGCGTCAACGCACCTTTAGGAGCAGACTCATGTGCTACTCGCTCTGAGGCCCATAAACGCAACTAATTGCGTTGCACCTGATCCTTTCTCTCTCTGTATGGCCACATATAACTTTTGCCACAAATAGTGCAGTTCAGCTCACTGAAAATGTAGGGAAATCGTGCTGTTACTGTACTAGGACTCGTGTGCTTTCATAATGAGATGGGCCCTTCTTCTGGTAGGCTTGCCCAATCTTCTCTTCTCTTGACAGCCACTGAATGCGTGAATAGCATCATCATTAACGGGCAAATGCGACTCACATGCATCGTACAGACGAGGCCAAAGGCTTGGATATGTCACTAAATATAGGAAAGGAGAAAAGTTTTCTTTTCTTTTCTTTTTTTTTTAAAAAAAAACCAGCCCAGAACTAGCGCGAATGCCCTTCAACAGCTCTTGTTCAGTCAAAACTTTCGGGACACGTGGAAAAGACTGAATCTGAGTTGTTCCTAACTGGCGCTTTGACAAGCGGCTTCAGCCTGAGGAGCTTCTCCTTCTTGATGTTTTATATTGTCCACTATTAAAGCAGAACAGTCCTCAATATTCCAGACATTCTTGGCACTCTCTTAAGTGCGCCCAGAGGCAATGTAGTAATAAGAAAAATTAATCCGCATTCCAGAGCCCCGAGCAGAGGCTTATTTCTATTTTGGATCATGTAGGATTTATTTTCACTACGCCGTCCATAAGGGACACCCCTTGAAAATGTGAGAATTGCTCCGGGGCATTCGTTAGGGGCTTGTGATATTGTGTTGTAATGCTTATTGACGAGAATAAGGAACACGACAACAAAGCGTTGCCTTAAGTAAACAGAAAATCGTGCTGAAGTCACTCCATACCATAACTTGGATGTGTGTACTTTTTTCTCTTTTGATTTGTAGCAAGATCGTCAAGGAGTAGCAACTCCCGCGATCTTTCATTCAGGAATAAGCATCATTGGTATTACTGGATGGCAAAAAGGGAGTTCCGAGGAATGGCAGGAGCGACGCACGCCCAATAGCAACTTTTGGCTACCTAAACCATGCTAAAGCTTTCGACCTGTACGTATTGGCAAGCTGTTCTTCAGAGTCTCGACTTAATACATTTTTTGATAGATGGCTTAAAACCGCCTCGAGAATGACCTTGAAAGGCCTCTAAATGATAGGGGCTATGAAACTGTGCCAAGAAGGTCATTTCTTCAGGATAATGATAGTAAAAAAAGGTATTTGTCTGCTTCACAGGCCACTGATGTCACCTAAATGACAAAAAACATGTTGCGAGCCTTCCACATGACTTCGCCTTAGAAGACGGAAGGTCTAATGAGTTTTTTAATGTAAACGGCCCCAACTACGCTGAAAAGTACGCACAACTCAAGGGCCGACCTTTTCATGGAGTCGTCCATCAGGACGGATGCAGACAACTCAACTTAATTAGGGTTATTTGTCCATAATTATAAACTCAGTGTTAGTTCAGTTCTACTTCGGCAGACCAAAGTCTCACTTTTTCTGGCAGCCTCTATTTAATGAAAAGCAACTTCTAGCCCTAATTGCATTGCGGTAAAAAGTACCCACACCATGAAAGCTGCCGTAGGTGCGCCTACACGGGAGAATAAACAAGGGGGATTCTCTTTCTTGCTAAAAAGAGGAGTTTCCTCTGCGTAGGGTTGAAAAGTTAATGCTAATAAAACTATTCCTCGTTTCAATGTATTTGGGGGAACGTCAACTTGTCTGGAAATGCCGTTCCAAGTTCAAAAAAGGTGGTGATTTTTGTTTACTTTAACTGAGCACAACACAATGAAGAAACTCTTCTTAGGTGAGCACTCCTTAATTATAGAGGTAGGGAAGAAGCCGACCGTGTTAAACACGAATGTAGTGACAGGAAAATGACCTGCAATTCTACTCGACCCGCGATGACTGTCGACGTGCTATTCCATTCCAGCCCCGGATTTCCAACAAAAAACCAAGCACACACAGACTCACTAGCACAATCTAATGTTATTACGCATTTGATGGAGAACACACATTGTGTGCAAGTGCAGCGTAGTGTAGCAATATGAGAGCAAAGAATGCAGCCACATCTACGAGGGAGAGAACGGGGGAAATGAGAAGAAGAGCATGAGGAACAGGGTCGTTCAAAAGTAGTCACTGAATGACCGTCATTAAGAGCACACACACGCACACCCAGACGCATACATACGCACATTGATATACACACGCACGCAAGCACGTACACACACACACACACACATCCACAGCCTTGACTTGTGGCTGGAAGCAGCTTGGCTCTCAAGAGCCAGAGCTAGAGGAGGAGGAGGAGGGGGGGCGTCACATGACATTCGCTGTGTTCCATTTGGCAATGTCGAGTTCGCTCGCATCTCTCCCTACAATAGTGGACATGTACCACAAAAGTGCGTAGTAATTCTCTGCCTCTCCCACTCGTTCTAGCTGGGGATTATGCTGGGTTACTAGGAGGTACAAGTTATTTTTGGCAGGAAAGAAGGGGAAAGAAAGTGCTTGCGGTTCCTGAGAGAGAGGAAGTTGCTCTTTACATCTTCTATAAAAGTTATGGAGAGGCCTCAAGCTGCACTCTAAAATAGGCAATCTATCCATACCTTGACGAAAGAAACTCTGGCTCTGACAAGGAGAAAGTGCTTGCTCAACAGGATCTGTGTTTAATGAATGAGTACGTCTTCCTCCTATCACGTAAGCTACTAATATGTAAATAAATGCTTTGTATCTGCTCCAGGCATCGCTCAAAAGTCTGACGTGTGCCTTTCATTCGCCAATGTGTAGCAGTTGCCTTTAAATATAACCTTTTTAAAACAGTCACTTTCTTCAGAAGCCAACGTTGTCATGTTCGTATCTGTCTTTTTTTGTTTCGCTTTTACTTCTGAGGCGGGTTCACAAGTGTGCGATCGTCGCATGCGTTGCTCGTTAGTGCTACGGTGTCCCTCACACGCCACATTAGACGACACTTTTGTTGCCTTACCTGGTGCAGCATATACGTATACGTAGTTCCCGAAATGGTGTGCTATCTTCCAAACAAGACCTTAAACTCTTGTGTACTAGAGCTATCTATTTCTCCAATCGTGAAAGCAGAAAGCAAACAAGCGTCTTCTTCAGTAGAAGCAGAAACACCATCTGGAAGAACTTCTCTCCAGCACGATAGAGAGGAAAGAGAGAAGCTGAAGAGAGAGAAAGGGATGGGGCGCTTGGAAGAACCCACTATTTTATTACAGCTATATAAAATTACGCAATCGCACTGCTAGAGAAGAAGTAGATCGAAGTGCGTACTCCGATATTCCAGCCAAGACCTTTACGCTTTGTGGCTTCCAAGAACCCAGAAGCTCCATGTGGGTGGATAGGCACTAATTCTAACTCTTACTCCAGGGGAAAGTTGTTTCGTCACTCAGAGGAACTCTCAATGCTTTGTATCCCAGTGAGGGGGACTGGGAACAATTAAACAGAGACAACGTGACGAAAATCGCAGGGTTCTGGCAGAGGTCGCGAGCGCATGCGAGTGTGTTTAGGGACCTTCCGAAAAAGTTTCTCTCGCGCGTGACAGATTTCTCAGTGGAGAGAATTGGCAAGGAAGTCCGGGAGAAGGCAAAAATCTGATGCGAAGAAAGAGATGACTTTTGGCCAAATAAACTTTTCTTTGGTGGATGGATGAAAGAACAGCTCTTTTCCTTGGAGTTTGGAGCAACTTCGGCATGCTCTTCGTACGTTCAGCCAGATGCATTTCCCCTAAAAGTTCCTTTATCAAGGAGGCAAAATGGGGGGTCCAGGAGGAGAAAAATTTGCTACTGTAGGCGCTGGAGGTTTCCTTCGTTGAGCCAGCAGCAACTTAAATTTCATAGATATGAGCAAAACGTCGGTGCCGACGCCAGTGTAGGACACAGACAGAGGGGGCGTTCAAGTCAGTATTTGTAAAGGAAATTAATTTTTTTTAACCCCAGAGAACTCAATGTACAAAGGCCATTTGTTGCCACTTAAGAGCTACATACGGTCGACAGTGCTGAAGCGTGGAGGGGGGCAACTGAAGTTCCAAGCTTTCCTGATAGCCCCATAAAGCTGCTGTTGCGTTCCTAAGTGGAAAGACCCCGCGAAAAAATGGGCCACCGGAATGAACACTATTTTCTCCACAACCAACAGCAGCAGCAGCCGGACTTTCTCAGGACAGCAGGAAAGAGAAAGGACATAATGCACTTTAGTATTACCCCTTTTTCTAGCGTACGTAGGGAGCTCAACAAAACTGAGGCGCTAGCCGAATGTGCCAAATCTACACAAAATGCGCGAACCTTTCAACAGCCCAGTTAAAGTCCTGAGAGCGTTTTTTTACTCTCCTCTTTCTTCCTAAAGCCCCAGGAAATGTTGCCTCGGGGTCTTCTCGCCCCGTGACTCGTCCTCAGTGCCGTCCAATAGACGCTAAGAGAAGGAAACTCGACCAGACAAACAGCCGGGCTCGACTGCGTTGCTGCAGTCGACTTTCAAAATTCTAGTATCGAAATCATGCAAGGAAAAGCTGGCAGTCGTGGTATTGGCGACGTGCCTATGAAGCCTTGGAGCACTCACATTAGCACTGGGGCAGTTGAGAGGGGACAGAGGGGTACCGCTGAGGAGCCCGTGGATTTCTGCACTGTCTGCTTTAACTACACTGCAGGGGAGACCATGGCGAAGGGATCTTCTCCACAACGTCCTATCTGAAGAGCGACCCCTGCTAAATCAGTACAGTCCTATACTTTCCTAGGTCCTGTCCTTGAAGTAACGTTGAACTTTACTGACTGCTACATACGGGCGTCGACAGTCAGCCAGGTTGCTATGCTAGCAGCACGGACTTCCAGTTGTTGTCGTTATTCAAGTAGGGTACTTTCCGGTACCTGCTCACGCTGGCTGGGGCTTCAAACATGCGTCGTCGAGTTCAAAGAAACTTGTCCCGCTCAACGAGCCAATGAACTGGGCCGAATGCCAATGAGCAACCGTCCGAACTCGCATTGTTCTTTACCTGGACGAAGTTCCCCTCCGGGACGTCGGAGTACGAATCGTCGGGAGACTTGCCTGGAACGACTTTCGACGTCTTCGTCCTTCTCTCTACGTTGTTGTCGTCTTCAATCAAACTGTGCTCACCTTTTGCGGCTTGAATTAGATGTGGGTCGGCGACGGACGACGACGCGAGCTAGAGGGCTGCTTCTCTCGTCCTTCCGACCCTATCTCCAGCAGGGTCAGCAGCTGCTTCTCCTCTTGGCAGGCCGAGTTGGCCCTGGTCGTAAAGCCGAGCTAGGGCAGCACGTAAGGAGGAAGTCCTCCAACGGGGCCGGGGCCGAGCTTGCCACCTCGCTTTTGCCTGCTGAGAAGAGGAGAAAGAGAAACAAACAACGAACAACGCCCGACTCAAACGGGAGAAACGACAGCGGAAACTTGGTCTCGTCGAGGTCCGTTGACAAGGAGACTCCGGGACATCTAAGTCTGCGAGGCGAACCGAGGCCCACAGCCGGGTGCCGGCGAACCTGAGACAACGCTGGAGATTCGCGGGTGAAACTTTCGGGGTTAAGTTTCGGTCTTGCATAGACCACCTTTCTTTCGGGATCCATGATTTGTCGACCCCGCCAGGCAATAAAGTCGGCGGCAGAGGTCGTAAAAAAACCCCAAGGCCTTTGTTAGGCCTCTCCTGGTGATTGTCGCTTTTGCATTGAGACTGCTAAATTGCTCAGGCTCGCCTCCGACTTCAGTTTTAGCCTCACCTTGGGGGTCAAGGTTCTTGCTGACCTTATGCCAGTGTTTCTACCTGTACCTGTGTGTAGTTTTTATGGGCTGAGTACTATATTCTGACAGGAGGCAGAATGTCCATGTGCATAAACAGCATCCCAAACTCGGTCTCATGGAAGATTTGAAGTGCAAGGTCGTCAACGAGATCTCAGCAAAGTCAAGTGTATTTCATATCAATCTCCAGATCTTTCAACATTGTTTCTCTTGTTTCAAAGTGTATCTCATACAGTCCAATATCGTTCTGTGCGATGTTTTGGGCCAAGGTTGAAACAAACAAACAGACAGACGGATGGACAAAACAAGATCAGCCTTCCTAACCTCCGCAGTTGACGCTTGTACATGGCAAAACGATTGACAGACTTGAAAGAAAACTGCCCGCATGTGTTGACTCTTTTCTCTCTCCCTCACGCAGGATGAATCATCAGTGATGGACGTGGTGAGTGGCGTCGTCGGTGGAGGCGCCGGCGGGGCAGGAAACGTGCGCCGACTGCGCACTGTTAAGAGACGCAAGGAGGAGAAGGAGCAGAACAAGTGCAAGGTAGGACAATAGTTTGTTTCCTGCGTTAGACGACACTAGCACTGACACTGGTGCGAACTAGCCAGACTTGACCTGCTTTTAGACTTAGCTTCAGGGAAGGCTCTAGCATCATTAAGGCGACCTAGGCTGAAACTGGCCTATTCTAGATCTCAACTTTGACTAAAGCACGATCTTATCCACGTAGGCGGTCACACGCATCTCTTGCACAGAGATGTTTGAGACTTATTTTAAGCTTATCGAGTGGAAGCTCAAAGCTTTTATCGCCGTCATACCTGACAAAGGAAAAGGGTTTTTGTTTCTCCCTTTGTTCTTTCGACCTCTTGGCTCAATTTGACATCGAGATCGTTGGACAGGACAGATAAATAGGTAACAACACTGAAATCCCGATCGAGGAGCAGCAGCTCAAAAAGCCTCTGCCATGAAGCTTTTAATTGACGAGGGTAATAGAAACCTTTTTTTTGCCCGATGATGGCCCCAAAAAAGGGTTCGTTGGGCAAAAACTTAATGTGACTCCCGTTACAATCTTGCTTAGGGTGGAGCTGTGAATGCGTCTTTTTTTTGCCCATTGTTTCGGGCTGCCCGTGCCCAGCTATATAGATAGGCCCATAAACGAGCTGGCCGTGGCCGAGAGGAGATGTCGCATTTCTTATACTTCCTTTTGATTCCTGCCTATGCATTAGTTCTATCCTCAATTTATTCAACACTGTCTGCGCGTAGGCGGATAGCGTTGTCGAAGAGAAGAGATCCTCCTGTCTTATTCTGAAGAGGAGCAAGAGCCTCTTGTGCGTTGTTTGCAAAAGAATGGTCAGTCATCATAATGCAAGCAGCAGCGGCAACAAGCAGCATGAAGATGAAAAGACCTTCGTTAAATCAACGCAAGTGACAGCTGTGGGTTTTCTGGTCAGGTTTGACAGTGTTTCCGTGACCTATTGAGTGCTATATAGATGTTGCTGATCAGCCGACATCACGGAGGGTTCCCTCCGTGATGATTTGCCCCATCATTTGCGAAAAAGAGCGTGCACCATTTTTAGTTATCCATCTCTTGTCGCCTCCTCAAGGGCAGACGAGTCAGAAAATCCATGCAAGCTGTTTGTGCTCACGCAGTCTGACGCCTTCCTCAGTCCTCTAACCTTTGGCTGCATTGAAACTCCTCCATGATGTAGCTAAAACGTCATTGTTCTCCATCGAAATGTCATTTTCAGATGTTCGTGGTTGAATATTACTCTATATTTAAGTAGAGCACAAGAGTGCTTATCTTGGGTGGGTGATGACAAGAGCACTAACTAGCACACACGCTTTTAGGTGATCTTGATCGCTATGGTCATGCCTATCATTACACCTACAGTATGTTATTCATATGACTACATCGTACGCACTGCAGCTGTTATTTTTAATTGGAGCAATGAGCTCTCAAGGTAATGCTATCAGCACGTCCGTGCGTACGAAACCTCTTCTGAGCAGCTTACAAAGCATTTCATGGTACAGTTTCAGTTGGTGTGCCAGAAATACTGCCACAATAAGTCTCCCTGACAGCACAATCGGTTTTAGGGGCCCTTTATTTTGGTCGACCTCTCTCTTTCTTTCACACATTTTTTGTATGTAGGACAGTAGTAGCTCATATGAATGCTGAACTCGCACGCTGTCATGCGTGCATGTGACCCAACCTGGCCCTGCACGGCGCAGATGTCTTTCCTGTGAGTCGTGGGCCTTCAAAGCGAGTCCGACTGGGCCCGAGAGATGTTTGGTCTTTTCCTACGACCGAGCAGTCGTGCCTCCTCGGGCTGGCGTGCACTTGCACGCAGCCTCGCTGCCCAGTGAAGTCGGAGGCAGTTTGGACGTGGGGTAGAAGATAGAAGAACAAAAAAAACTTCATTCCTTTCATTCACGAACTACACGAGGCATCTAGGAAGCCCCAAAAGCCCTCGTCGATCTCTTTTCCTCCTCCTCCCTCTGCAGTCACTGGCTCGCCTCCTCTTGCGCGCTCGCCCGCTCAAAGTATGTAGAGAGATCTCAACCCTCCCACGACCAGTTGACGACTGACAGCAGCAGTAGTGAAAAGAATGCAGCAGCGTGAGCATGAGGAGGTGCAGCGGCAGGTGTGCGTGTGGTCTCCGTAGAGTGTCTGCGGTCACAGGGTAACATCCAGGGTGCCTGGATGTGGTGTGGCCGTTCTGGAGTGCCAAGTCTCACATGAAGTAGTAGGAAGCCTGGAAGATCCGTGGCCACCGCGGAAAAAGAGGAAGAAGAAGAAGAATTTGGCCACCAAGATGTGCTAATCAGTTGTAGTGAGGAATGGCAGGCCAAAAAACCTGGGGCTAGAGCGAAAAGAGGTTTGAAGTTTGCATTGCAAATAGCATTTTCCTCTCTCTCGGAAGATATTTAAAGGAAGCTCTGAGGTGTCGTGAGTCAAGGAAATTAGCGGCCACATGCGCAAAAAAAGGAAAAACCCTGAACTTTCTCTGAACTCTTATTATTATTGACGGGAAGAGGAAGGCAGAGGCCGAGAAACTTTTTTCAGGGTAGAAAATTCGAGTAATTGTAGCAGTGGCAGCAGCAAAAATGTTATCCCCTCTTGCTTCCTCCTCCCTCTTTCTTTCTGCAGCTGCGCGCCTGAGGATTAGGCCTTGGGCCTTCACAGGCTTATACCTGGTGCTTAAATGCAAGGAGTCCTTGTTTTTCACATAACCCACTTAGTGCTAAGGAAACCTGACCCCCTCTGTGTAATGCGAAAGCACAGGTGGTGAAAAGTTCTCAAAAACAAGAGTAGTTGTCCCATTTAAAGCTCCTGATTTATGGATTCCTTCTGCGCACGTTTTTTTTTTCTTTCCGGCAAATCGCGGCAGCAGCGACGCCCACCGAAAAGAGAGAACTCGCATAATTTTTGCGCACTAATGAACAGAGAGGAAACTGCGCCCGCCCACGCCGACGCCAGCGCATTGGTTTAAAGTGGTCGCTCCTTCTTCGCTCGTTGATTTGTAAAGTCTTGGGCTTGTAATGGCGAAGGCTTTTTTGGCTACGCACAAGTGCAGATTGACGTTTCTTTGAAACATCTTCAACAAGTCTGATCTCCGTCAAATGTTTCCGGCAGCCAGCGGCTCAAGCGTGACCTTTCCCTGGCGCTCTCAGTGAACCCAAGATATCCATCCACACATGTTTCTCTTCAAGTGCATCGTATCAAGACATTGAATCGCCTCAAACGAAGGAAACCCTCAGAGCTTTTGCGGCTAAGCTCGTCAGAGGCCTTCCAGTGGCCTCGCCATTGAAACCAAGAGATCGACCTCCAAGAAGACGGGGAAAATCAGTTGTCACAAAAAACTAGTGAAGGGGAACTGATTGTGAGCTTGAACAATGCAAGGAAGAAGTTAAGAAGAGGGTTGGTGGGGGGGGGGGGGGAGGGAGGAAGGACGAGAGAAGCAGCTGGTGATGTAACAAGGAAATGTAGCTCGTTGGTCAAACAGATATCGATCCTTTTACGGTGTGACCAAACAAGAAACTATGCCCGAGACGTCTGCAGGCAAGGGGTCTGAGGAGGTCACCCCCAAGAAGAAGGTGACGATTGTGACGGGGCAGGAGAACGGCGACAGTGAGAAGAGTCCAGAGGCGTTGGTGGTGGTGGCCGAGGCGTCCAAGGTGAAGATCAACCTGAAGACCAACAGGGTCAAGGAGGAAGGCGGCAACAGCCAGGAAGAGTTCAGGGCGCCCGCCTACAAGGTTAGATAGAGAGAAACATTCTGTACTGGAATATTTGTCTGCTCTGTCTGAAGCACAGCTGTTCCCAATACGTGCAGGTAGGCCCTATCTGGGTGATATTAATGATGTCTCACCTTTGCATACTAAGTGAAATGTCTCTTGCGCACTCTCCTTTTGACAAGACTCTCGTCTTTTTTTCCGTAGAGAAATCTATTTTTAATCTCTTTTTGTCTTGACGAGACCTTGTCTCGTGTGGCGTAAGACCTGCTATTAACGGCGCACGCATTGGAAGAGCGAGCAAGGCAGTAAGCTGCATTGCGTTTACATGTGCTTTGTGCTTGTCTGTGTCCTTCTGATGGCAACGTGCGTACGACGTGGAAACCTTATTAAGACTCTGGGTCTCTCTGCATTAACACTCTTCTTCCGACACGAACGTCTTCTTACATATGTGACCCTGATTATACGCGTTTGCACTCTAGCAATATTACCTGAAGGGGGGGGGGGGGGGGGGAATGCGCGCAGCAGCAGGAAAAATGCGCCCATGTGGACGACCTTCGTGGCAACGCTGCTGTAACGATCGCTTCACATTTCTCTTTCTCCAGCCGAGACGAATTCACTTTTGGGCTCTGCGATTGCCCACGCAGCACACGAGAGTTTTGAGTAGCCAGAATGTAGTTTTTTTCCGTCGAGGAGGGCTACAGGAAGAGAAGGGAAGGCATTTACAAGGAAGTGTGCGTGCATTTGCCCATGAGGCTCTTTGACTCGCTACTGACGTCTAATCTGCAGGGATGGAGGTTAATAAGACCTTATTGAGTCATCGAGGGTAGAGGGATCGACATCTCTCTCTCTCTCTCTATCTATCTATCTATCTCAGCTCGTGCGTGCGTGCGTGCGCGCCCACTTCGTGCTCATCGTGCAGCAGATCTGAAGAACAGTGCTGTTGTTGAGTAGAAAGCTCCTCTCAGGGTCTGAGTTCTGTTCCAGAAAGCACAGATAAATCTTTTATATCACACACAACAATCTGTTTCTATCTCTGCATGTGTCTGTTGTCGCTGTTGCTTCTGCCTCCGACAGGTTTTTTTTTTTTACTCCGTGAATTTTCTTCTTTGTCCAGGCATGCGGAAACTTTTCCGTAATCAGTTAGCGACGAAGCGAAGCCACGCGATGCCAGTGGCAGGAGGAGCTGAAATTGAGGGAAAAGACCAGTGAAGCTTGAAGTTTTATGCGTGCGTGTGTTGCACGCGTGGCTATCAAAAATTGCCTTCTTCATATTTAGTTTGTGTGGCGTCTTCGCAAAGCTCACTTCTCTCTCGCTCGCTCTCCCTTGCTCAGTGCAATCATAGTGAATTCTGCTTCAAGCTGCACAAGTGCTGGAAGACCTTTTCAGTGGATTAAATGCTGCTATCTGACAGCCAGAACCTCCCTCCCTCCCTGCTGCAAGTTCGTTTCTGTAGCAACCACTGAGAACGAGGCCAATCTTGGTCGAAAAATCCATCAAAATTTTGGGTGGAGTCCTCGAGCTTTTTTCCTCCCCCAGTATGAAAAGAGACAGACATATCCTGTGTGAATAATACGAAAAAAAGGAAAACTGGGAAAAAGAAAAATGCTTGAAAAAAGGATTTTGGAAAGCAGGAGCTCTTGAGAAATGAAATTCTCCTCTCTTCAACAAAGCCGGAACTTCTGCCGCCTAGAAATTCTTAGCATTGAAAGCTGTTCTTGCTCTTATGTCCTACATAAATAGACTTTTTTTTCGTTCTCGGGTCAGAATTTTAGCAAAGATGCAGCTGAGCAAAGTTCAACCAAGTTTTATGCGAAAAAGTACATCTATTTTGACCCACTCATCGGCAGAGAGCGAGCGTACGCAAACTTTTTAGCCTCCATCATTGAAAATGGTCCATTCTTGCCAGGAGCAACCGAAGGAAGAGAAATGATAGATTTCCTCCACGCCGCCGTTACAGCGTGAGCCAACAGAAACAGCGAGTGAACACTAAGGTGAACCAATGTCTGGCACGCACGGTACAACTGGCAGGACTGCGCAGCTCGATCGGCCCGATAAATTCGTCTCTTAGCGCATGCGCAGAACCCCAAAGAGGGCACACGCCAAGGGAGACAAGAGGGATTCTTTTTACCCCTGCTTTTTACCCTTGCGATCTAAGGAAGAAAAATATTTGAAGGAAAAGTATAAGGAGGAGGCCTCATAAGGCCTCGCCAGCTAGGGAGAAATGCCATCCAAGACTCGTTTTATCGCCGATATCACATTTGTTGTCCTCGTGGGGGGAAAAAAGCCTGCGAGAACTTTGCTTCACCTGAAAGATAATGGTGTTCAGGGGTTTTTTTGTGGCCCTGATTATTAATGACTTGTGATTGTCTATCATGGAAACATTGCTGTTCGAACGCTCACACTGCCCAGATTGCGTGCCCAAGAGTCTTTGCTTTCTTCAATGTCACTTCCCTCTAGATTCTTTCTCTAGATTTGACGTCTGAACCGCAAATGTAGTGACTGAATGGTGTAAAAAAAAAAAAAAAGATGCACCAACATGATTCAGCTGGAGGCGGAGAGGACAACAAGAAGAAGCCAAGAGGAAGAAGAATTCGGTTATTTGGAACTAGAGGTGGCAGAGTCCAGGGTAAGGACGTGAAAAACGGTCGACTCGACTCAATCCCTTCTTCTTCTTCCTCTTCTAGTCACGACTTCCATAATAAAAGAGCTGCATTTCTGTAGAGCCCCCCAAAAAGCTGAGGCATAAAGTGCAAATAATGGAGGGATTTTTCCTGCATTTGCGTATTCAAACATTGCAAAAGCTATGCCAGCGTCAAGGGTAGCCGGTGCAGCTGTCGGTCCATTTTGAGAGAAAATAGGCGTTAGAGGACACGTTCCTCATCCCACACGGGGTTTTTAAGTGTTGTAACTAGGAAGAAAAAAGTCTGCACAAGTCTGCGACAGGTCCTTTTCACCCACAGAGAACAAATCCGGATCTCTGGGAATTGCCCCTAGAAATGGGGTGGGCGCCAATTAGACGATTAGGCTGGTTTGCATAGGGACGAAAAACGTCAAGTTCTTCGTCAGCTGTCGGAGATGAACGGGCTGGTCTCACTTCCTTTTCCTGCATTTGACGAACGGGAAGTGTGGAGATTTTGCAACACAACAGTAATCGATGCCTTCTTTCCTGTGCATTTGAGCTGGCTCCAATGTGTACACAGACCCCATAGTTGAACTGGTACGATGTCTTCTTCTTCTCCGTCTCCTCCTCCT
>JAAUXU010093734.1_pt1 | contig 39065 bp, 29 predicted proteins | sample 7278151 | NCBI WGS metagenome assembly JAAUXU01 (sample SAMN14350113, study PRJNA611818) | marine sediment metagenome | isolation source: surface marine sediment (1.8m) | place: French Polynesia: Moorea | collected 2018-08 | reverse complement strand
TGAGGGGGTGAACAAAGTGCAAAAGGGTGTGAGAGGGTGACTACTCGACAAGTAAACAAAACACATCGACGACAACAAAATGGGCAGCCCCGACAATGAACCTCTGTACTCAACATTGTGCCTGAGTATCATATCTACATGTTCCACATCAAAATTCCATCTCAAAATGTCCAAGTGTAGCGCATGAGGTGTAGTCATGCCCATGGCTAATCTTTACGCCAAGGACTGTGCTATGTGTGTGCGTCCAGGAGGCTGCTTCACCCCCGGCAGTTAATAATGTAATAATAGTTGGTTGAAGACAGAACTTGTTACACCAAGCAATCCAAGACAGTTTGTGCATGACTTATGACATGAGGAAGACCTATTACACCCATGAAGAACATTTGCTTCAGATTCGATTAACTAGAGGTATTAAGTCTGGCTCGGTGTAGTACTTGCGAAGTAGTTTCCTTCTAGTCAGTAAAGACTTTTGTCGCCTAATATACGTATTATATTTTTAACATTGTAGGCCCAACAAATGCAACGCAAGCGCGTTCAACATAAGCAGGAGATGCGCTTCAAGGAAGCCTTGGACCAGCAGCACCATCACGATGAGGTCGTCGGTGTGGCTGCGTCCTCTTCTTCCAGCTTTGGCTTTAGCCAACGTGTGCGCCAGGTGGAATTTCTCGCTGCTGAGCAGCGTCCGGAGAGCAGGGAGAGCCTGAACCCCGAGTTGACTGCGGCCTCTCCGGTGCCCTCCGTGGCCAGTAGCAGCGGCGTACTAAGCAGCAGTGGGCCGAGACCCTTCACCTCCTTCCAGCAACAGCAGCAGTCGTTCCAGTCCTCCCAATCTGGATTCAGGCCCGTTGTCCCTCCCGGGATTGACTCTAATGGCTCAGGCATGACAATGTCTGTTCAGCAGCAGCAGCAACAACATCTTGAGCAGCAGCACCAGTTTCATGGCGACTCATTTACGAGCGAGCAGCGTTTCTCTGCTTCATCCTCTGCGCAGTTCTCTATGTCTGCATCCTCGACAAAGCTGCACGCTCAGTTGAGGTCGCCGGAGGAATAGAAAGGTGATCTTATTCTTTTGTCTGTTAACATAAAAGGCAAACAAACATCCACCGAGACACTCATGTACAGCTACGCAAACATGATTACATAATTGAAATTGCCTTTTTGAGGCAGGTTTTACTGAAGTGTTCTTTTCGATTTATTATGTACTGTAGTGCCGCCATTGTCCGCAAGCATTGACTGGGATGAATAAAGAAGTACGTCGTTTTGTAGAAAAGTTGCCCTGGTCTGTCATATGGGCCCAACGACCGTCACGTCCAACAGTTATAAGTGTACGCAGAATGCTGAGTGTACAACCGACAGGTGTTTGTGAGAATCACTTTTTTGGACGTGCAGTTAAAGAGTTTGCCCCTACCGTCAAAATGATCAAGGCGTGGCTCACGTTGGTACACTACGTATTTGAGATGTCATAACACGACAAAAAAAGTGGGCCTCGCCTTACATTGCAACACTGTATCTGTACCTGCATGTGCAGTATGTGTTCCTATTTGGGTGCATAGGACTCGGATCACGAGGCTCAGAGGTAGATTTGTTTGATGACGCACCGATCGTAAATTTTCTATTCTTTCTGGGCTTTTGCCAATCTTGCGATCAAAGCATGCTCACATACGTATTATGAAGGTCGATATTGTTGTTGGCCTTTCAAGGATGATTTTTATAGTCCCGATGGCTCTTAATGCATAGGAGCTTGTTAAATAGAAAACTTCTGGCGAGCATGCCAGTATTTTGCCTTGAGCACAGAAATTGATCTCGATTGAGTGCACTTGCAACGTACTTGTCAATGGCGCGTCAACAAACATTAGTCAGCTCTCTCTCTCTCTGGGACTGAGACCCCCATGAGAATCCCCATTAGAATATCCCTCGAGTCAAGAGTTATGATTTGCTGAGTTGGATTAAAGACAAATTTCATCAATAGATTAATGTGCCTTGTACTAACAGTCCCTTCAGCAGGAGGAGGTAGCCTCTTGCCCGCCGGCTCAGGTCCCTTTGAAGTAGCAACAGGACTTAGGTGGGCCGCAGATGCTCCTGCTGGCGATCTACCTGTCATTTGTGGTTCTGCCTGACCACCAAGTCACCATTCCGTGGTCGTGCGAAAAAGTTCTCAGAATTGTGAGCGCGACATCAAATGTCGTCGGGTGGCAGCTGCAAGCATCACCACACACGCCCAAGTATCCCGAGCTCCGTACGTACCTACAGTTTACCATGTGACGGCTTAGTCGAGCATGTAATAGCGCCATTTTCTTCGTGGAACGCATAGTTGGCAAGGTTTAAGGGAGACTTGAAATTAGTCAAACAAGCTGTAAAAAACACAGTGCGAGTTGAAAGACGTCCGTTTGGATCTCCCCCTAGTTATCACTTCTAACCTCGTTTCATGTACGCGCGAGTCCCCGTGGGGCACAGATGTTTGAGACTCACACGATGCCGACGTACGCACACAGTGTCTTTACACGGGGCTGTATCAAACTTCAGTGACGTACCATAAAACATGGAAACTAAGCGCGGATGCGGCGCTCGGCAGCGCACGGCGGCACCTTGCATGGAAGAGCCTTAAAAGGAACATGAAGGTGACGTCCACTTTTGCAGCACGCAATTTGCCTGCATGCAAGTGCACCATTTACGGGACTGTTTGAAAGGATGCTTGGAAATTCGCTCAAGTCTGGTAGCCAATGATCGTAGGTGATACACCATAAGGCATCCTTGAGTGAATATGTTCTGTACACGATGAAGTTGCAAATTTGTTGGAAAACATGGAGCGACAGTGATCGACTGTTATGTAGGAACCGTGGAATTAATTGAAGTCCGTAAGAACAAGCACGGTACATCTTGTGATGTACTAACATCAGTGGCTTACGAGCTGGCCTGAAATTAGTGATCAGGTCGAGACGAGCCGACCCCAGTGTAGGAACAGGTGGAGTCGAGTCGAGAACGAGCCGAGTTTCCAGGGTCACAAAATGACTCGACTCAAGAACGAGTCGAGTTTCCAGAGTCACAAAATGACTCGAGTCAGTATTGAAGCTCCCAGTTTTTAGCAGGACTTCTAAGAAGAAAGGCTTGGGTGCGAGAGAGCAAAATCATAAGTCTTCTTTTGTTTTTATACCTGTGCATTTTATTGAACGCAGTCTCTTAGGCCAAGTGAAAAGACTCGGACTGACCGATGGCGGCGATGAGTCGGCTCGACTTGGTCGACGTGCGGGCGGGGTTGGCGGCTCGTGCCCCATCCCTAGCGTACACTCTGTGAGGTCGTGAGTGTGGGCCGCTAATTCGATAATACACCTTGCAGATAGGATTCTCCTTCCTCGCCACCTCGTAGGCACAAGACTGAGGATGAGGTAGACGTTCCCCATGCGTTCTCACGGGTGTTGTTGAACCAAACGGACCACACACATGCACAAGAAAATTGTGCGGACACTTTTCTTTGCCATTACATGTGAGCACGATGCCCTTCCTTCCTGCCTTCCTGCCTTCCTCAGAATTAACTTTCCCGGGACTAATTTGCCAAAAATTCCCTCTGCCCCGCGTCTCCAGCATGGTTGCCTTCCTGAAATAATGCCAGGAGCATTAATTACAACCAAGATAGAGATTGGCAAAGGGTTGCGATAGTTTGTGTTCAGAAATGCAGTTGAAGCTCCCAGCCGAAAGATGCCAAGACGAGTTATTCCGTGCTATTAATACCGGATTCAGAGCTTATTCCGTGAACTAATTAATTTTCCTGGGCAGAAAGGCGTAGTAGGCAAATGGGCCTCTAGTATTGTTAGCTCGGCCGTGCCCGCTGCTTCTGCCTATCCAAATGAGCACCTTTGCCGCGCTGCACGCGGGCCACCGGTCGCCCATTCCAGGAACGAAAGTCTGCGAATTGTTAACCATCTCCGCCTCTCTTCTTAGCCAGCTTGCTCTAATGAGCAGTGGAACAGAGAGAGATGAGGGACTATTGCTGTTCGGTGAGTGTGCACGCTGAAAAAAGATTTATTGCATCCTCAAGTGTGCATGGGGAAACGCGCGAACAAACGCATGCGCGCGTACGCCCGGAGTCAGCGGACTCGCATGTACTGTCCGGACCAGCCCTCAGACTTGCGATCAGTTTTTTGGGGAGGAAAGAAAGCAATTTTGGTATAAGACACTCCTTGAGGAACATTTCCAAGAGAAAAAACAAGAGGGGGGGGGCGCTCGCGATCGATCTGCGGAGGAGTGAAATTGTATAGGCGAGACGAACAAAAAAGTTAATGGAATGGCAGCCAGACCAGCTCTCTTCGAGGTTGCTGCTTCATTTAATACACTGCATATAATGGCTGGTTGCGCCGAAAAAAAAAATCGAATTGAGAAATCGTACCCAATTTGTCAGCGTTGCATTTTCTCGGCTGCACAAGAAGTTGCAATTGCAGCCCGGGGGAATTGCGATGACGACGTCCGTACCGGGCAGTTACTCTGTGGATGAAGAAGGAGAAAAACCTTTTACTAACGTTGTTGTACCGTATTTTCTTTATCCCCAACGAGGGGATAATTAATAGTCTGTTCCGCCTTAGAACCCCGTGCTATAGATCAAAACGAAAAGCATCGTCTTGTTACTTAGCATGTCAGTGTCATACAATCGTGCAGTAATCTTACTTTAGCATGAGTATGCATACGCAGATGCAGGGTATTCAGGAGGTATCATTTCCCATGTCATCAATCTCCACTGTGGAGAAGACCGACGAAGATGTATTGATTTGGATCAATGTGTACAGGAAACCTTTGCTTGGATAATGTAGGTGTGCACGGTAGCAATTTGCTGCGTGTCACGTACTCCCTAGGACTGGGTGCCAGTTGCTAAATAAGCAGAGTTCCCATTAAACCAGAAGGTTCAAGTCATGACTGGAAAAAATTTAGATCGATAACATCCCTTGTTGATTGCTTTCTCCGCAAAGATAACAGCATCATTTCGAGAAGTTATTATGTTGTTCTTGGCTCTTGTCAGATTTTTCCCTGCTCACCCCGTGACGAAATCAGCGTTGAAATCTCCGCATGCTCATCTTCGTACGTGGCCGCACAGCAGCGCCAAAGCAATACCATATAGTCCAGCTAGCGCATCTGCTGCACTCTGGACGCTCATACACGCTTTCATCATGAAGGTGTCTCTGTGTGTGCGTTGTTTCGGTTCCATAATAACCAATGAATCATAGAATCAAGCTGGGAAAACGGAACCGACCACACATTGTTATCAACACGTGTTCAACTATCTCACCTAAAACGTCACCACAAAATACTTGCGTCCCACAAGAAAATGCACCCCCTGTAAGCGTTGCAAGTGATTTTCACTGCACTTTCCAGTCAAGGAAGAGAATTCCCCAGCGCGCGCTCGAGTGCCTGGCCCAGGAATTGGTACGCATTCGTACTACGTCCGCGTACGAGCACGTCCTCAGCTGCCTTGCGCTCCCGCTACTACGCGTACTGCTACGACTACTACGACTACTACAACTCCACGTACTAGTACAACGTTTCTGCTGCGCAACCGTGAGATCGTCAGAAGCTCCGGCCTCTTCCTCCTTGGAACCGCCGTTCGCGCGCCGTCGCGCCGTTGGCCTGAGAAAAGGAGCCGCCGCTTTGACGTTTCTCAGTCACGGTCGTGCGTTCAACTTGTTCACACTTCCTTACTCTTGCTCGGTACCGTCAACCAATGTTTTCTCCGGATTTGCCACCTCTACGTAGCTTCTCCTTGGTGCAGTAAGGATATTATTGTAGTACTTTGTAAGACTGGATTGCTGGTTTCACGCGTGTTTGCGAGAGAGCGGAATTAATCGCTACTCGCCGTGCGCATAAAATCTTCGTCGCGAATTGAACAAAGAGATTTGATTTGCTCGCCATTAATAACCTGTCGACTTGCAACTACTACGTCACTGTGTGTCTACCTGGAGAGCACGGGTACTACAGTGAAAAAGTGCCAGTTTCGTGAGAGAAAACTCCCCTGTCATCACCTGCCGCAGGAGTCACCGAGATCCCCCGTTGTTCTACGATAAGGTAAGGGATGATGATAAATAGTTGACGGAACTAAATTTGTGCTGTTTACCATTCAGTCAGAGTTCTCGGAGCTTTGAGGGAAGAGAGGCAAGAAAATTGTAGCAGAAGTGCCTGCTTGTGCCTGCCCCAGGATGATCCATCACGCGGGGTGTGAACGAGATATGCAAATTTTCGCTTGCGTCACTTTGTTTGGTTTGCATATGCATGTGTACGTGGCCCCGCGTGCGCGCGCGCGTGTGTTCGCGGAGGAAAAGAGATACTTGACTCAAATTTATGTTCAACCGAATCCGCCCCGCGAGTACCACACGCAAGAAAAAAGTTCTCTCCACACTATACCTAGTTAAAGACAGAGAGGAAAGAGAGATAAGAGTCGATAGCGGTTCGACAGAGTGCACTTGAGTGTAGAGAAAAAAGTCAACAATGCATTCAGGCGGGGGATTCGCTATCAGTCGGAGAATGTGCGTCATTACTCTATTCATTGCCTGTGGTGCCATACCAATGTTGTGCCAGTTTCTCAGCTTCTGTTCACCATAGCGGAGAGACAGAGAAAAAAAAGATAAAAACTGAGAGAACGTAGCGATCAGTTCCGGCAGTCTTAATTTTCTCCCATATTAAGTTCGTGCCGCCACCTGTTGCTGCGGGCAAACAACAGATGTAGACGATCGCTGTCTGCGTGTGTGTTTGTGTGTGTGTGTGCGTGTGTGTGTGTGTGTGTGTGCGTGTGTGCGTGTGTGTGTGTGTGTGTGTGTACTGCCGAAGAAAGTGTGACGGAATTTTACACGCGAGCAGAGGGGGGAACAGGAAAAAGAAGGGTGTGACGCTTCAGATTTCCATTTTCCGACGTTAGCAAGAAGGAGTCACTCGGACATCCCGTGCACAAACTTGTCCACGTACTTGCACGCGTACCTCTGATGGATTCATGCACTCTGGTGGCGGCCATCTGCTAGCTGTGTGAAGGCAACAGAATCGCGGGACCCATGCCAGTTTTCAATAATTGAGGACAGCGCTGGTCTACATCGCACTTTTATCTGTCTTCTCCCTAAAATGCGAATCGATCATCCTGCAGCTCGCTTGTCGACGAGTGCAAGGGCGTTGAGATCACCAGCCAATCTCCTCTTCTATCAAATAGCCTGCGGTGAACTACGCGCAGGAATGAACATTGGAGAGTGGCAAAAAATTGGATTCACAGCACTTTGCATACTGACTGCATCTCGGGCGGGTGTTTTTTTTTGCAGCGGTGCAGGAGTTTAAAAAAAGTCAACAGCGTTGGCTGTGTTTAAAAGCCACGAAACTCCACTCTCTCCTCAATTGATCGCAACATCAGAAATGATGAGGCCGCGCCCAGCGAAAATAATCTAGATGGGTCTCCCTGATAGCCTGGGAGGGGCCACACCTACGTACAGCTGCTGTCGATGTGAGCTTGACCACAATTACTGCGTACAGCTGGAGCCGCAAAAAGTGTCGCACTGCTCAGCAACAATGGTCTGGTAGTCTGAATTTGGCAATGTCAACGGAGATACGGGGGTGTGTGGGATGAGACGTTATTAGCGTTTCTACGCAACAAAAGCCTTGAGCCCTCCCTACTGCACACCAAGTGGACTTGTCGATCATCCATCGTCTGACACGGTTATGATGTGGTTATCACCGTGATATTGGGGCTAGTGCACGAGTACCAGCATGTACGACGTGGCAGCGTAGGCGCCGTTGTGTTAAGAAGTAAGAGCTATTTCTACGTTTATCTCTAGGCTGAATATTGCATAGTGGAAGAAAGGGTGTGGTCAACAGAGAAAAGTAAGCATTGATGGAGGAGAGCAGGCTCAGCTTGTGAGCCTTGGAAACTGTAGAATTAGGGGGGGGGGAGTAAATAAGTACTCTGCAATGAACAAGCGTACGTGCTTGAACGTGGACATGGCACAGTACTTAGCATTACGTCCGACCGGCGTGTGTACACGCATCTTCGTGCTGGCGGTGCGCACACGTAGATACACCCGGACATTACGGTACACTTGCGCCCATTTGGTACCAAAGAAAATGACTGCACAAACGTCCATCAGCGACTGCGCACGCACGCATGGCAGCTTTTCAGCAGCTCGTAATGGACACGTTGAGTCATCAACTCATCACTCAGCCGCTGCCGTAGCAAAAAGACATTTTTGAGCGGAAAAGTTTAATTTGTCGGCTTCCGCAGCGTGGCTGTTCTTCTTCTACCCAGTGCCTCCCACCCACTTGCGGACGTCACACGCGTTCTGCCCGGGGGTCTCGCCCAAGTCACACAAGGCAGGAAGAGTCAAACTTTCGCCCACAGTTTGTTTACCAGTGTCATTAGCCACCTGTCTGTCTCTGGCCTGTGTTATGTTAATTAATTTATGTTCTTGAAGTGTGTGTGGACCCGACAAAAGTTCAGAAAAGGATGTTGTAAAAGAGGGCTCGGTCGACCTTGGGAAGCTTTTCATCAAAGAACCATTAGCACTGATTATATCAGAAAGGAGGAAGTTGTTGATTGGTGCACGATCGTATTTATGCCTTCGTAAATGATTTTCATTGCTCCATGACCATCAAGCTTGATGGTCGAACATAAAAATTTTGTGCCACCTTTTATATATTCATTCCTCCCCCTTCTTAAAGCGAGAGAGCTGAGGGAAAACGTTGGTGCAGACTTGGAAACCAGGGAGAAATTGAACTTAACGGGGGATTAAGACTACGTGTGCAACGAGTAATGAGGCATCGATGACTGTGCTGCACTGTCTAGTAGTGGCCAACCGAAGAGGTTTATGTCTTGCGTCGTCGTCACCTTTCCGCAAGCTTTGTTATCTCACTCTGTATGTATGTACTTTCTCATGATCCGTCTCTGTGGTTACCTTCCAGCCAGGAAGTACCGTGCAAACAAAGACATCCGATGACGACCTACATAATTTCAAGCTAGGCAGGCACATTCCCACATGCGAGTCAGATGGGTAAATTACTTTTCAAAGGAGACCTGCAGACTGCTTCATACAGACAAAGGTGCTCCCCGCTGGCATGGACTCAAATAGCTTACTGTTCTATTACATATTGTACGTGCAGAGAAGAATGACGCATGCATTCAGTCAGTTTGATTGCCTGTGCACAGATAGGGTTACGTGCAAGTGACACACCAAAAAGAGCCATGGAGAAAAACCCTGGAAAAAAGCTAATAAAAATTACGGTGGTTTTTACCACCTCTTCTCCACCATATTTCCTCTCCTTGCAATTTTTACCTTTCCACTAGAGAGATCATCAGAGTGATATGTGCTGCCTCAATTGAAGGCTTTAACCTCAGGCATAAATTACAAAGCAAGATGACAATGATTCATAGCCCGGCTTTAAAAGAGCTCTAACTCCCCCCCCCTCCCCCCATCAACGCGATCTGCGCAATAACCACCACTACTGGCCCAAAATTTTCAGCCCTCCGTTATAATCTCATTTCTCTGGATCCTCGACGACCGGCGATGTTATTAATGGCATCATCGCGTTGAGGGGAATCCTAATTGGTATCTCGACTGATCTAAATGGTGGTGGCGGCGATCTTGTGGGGGGGCAACAAAGAGGGAAAAATATGCCAACCTCACGCATCAGATTTCTCCTCCATCCAACTCTGTGCACTTTCCTTCCCAGAATTGGATTTCTTCTGCCACTTGTTATCTTTCCCCATTACGGAATAGTAGCTGAGCCATATCTACTCCACCAGACATGAGCAGGCAGAGGAGCGTTTTAAAGTTGGCACCGTGCAGACGTTTGAGGCACCTCTTGGCGGGGAAGGAAAGGAGCTAATACGATTCGCGTGCATATATACATATAGATATAGATCGTCCATGGATAGTGCGACTGCTAGAGCTGAACATCTTGTCTGACAGAGCACGTACTGGTTAGCTCGTGAAAGAAAGAACGCTGTGTGACCCCTGGACCGCTCATTACTTCTGTAATGGGAGCTCGTTTAAGCCTTTTTTTTTTCTTACCCTCTCTACATTCTTCTTTTGCTCGGGGAGAGCGAGATATTTTGAAGAGAAAAGTTCTGGGTTTAATTGTGCACAAAATGAGACAAGTAAAAGACACCCAGCGTCAACTCCTCCGTTTCCGGTTCGTCATTTCCGATTCACGTTGGCGGGAAGTTCAAAGTGCGCGAGAGAGCGACGATTTGCATAATGAAGCTGTGCACAAGATCACCAATTCCCACGCAATCGCCTCATTCGGGCGGACCAAGACCTGCGCGGACCCGCTGGGCACTGACGTCACTCGGTCCTGGCGGTCTCGGAGTGCGCGGACTGGCTGTCCCCCCCCCCTCACCAACATGTCCGTCGACCAGGTCGCCGTCCAGCGTCAGCGCGCCCTTCGGCAACAGTCTGTGCCGCAGTAGCCAACCGCTGTGACCAAGGAAAGTTCGCATGCCGACGTGCTGCGACTGAGACCGGTGGCTCCGTGCAAGTCTGCGGAGTCCGGTGCAGTGCGAATTGTCGCAACCTCGGGAGTCTACTTCAACGAGCCATGTGCGACACGTAACAAGAATGCATATCGTGAGCGCGCCAAAACGACCAGTCCTCAGCTCTGTTTTTTTGCGATATGTATTCGATGGAGACAACGATGCGTTCTAAAAAGTTATTGGTCCATTCGTCTTCGATATTCTCACGATATTCACAAAAAACATGCAGTACGTACAGTGGTGCGTGTGACACGCATGATGAGCAAAGACCACTATGCACTGAAGCTTATGCTGCGAAGACAGAGAAGTCAGCGCTACCAATCCCATTTCGGGAGTGCTTACGAGTACTGCCAACCTGTAGCCAAGCAGTTCAGACACATTTCTTTTTCCTATCCTATGATGTTGTTGCCAGTAAAAGATAATTGCTTAATTTCCTCGATTTTTTTCGATCTTCGCGACTTCGATCTACAGTTGCTACAAAATTCTTGGTACTTACAGTTACTTACTTTCAAGGCAGACATTCTACATAAACTGCAGACGCTTTAATCCCTCTCCAGTCAGCCATTCATAGGCTGTTCTCCCCATGCCGGGAAACAGAGCAATAGAAGGGTTATGTACTTACCCAATCATTCATCATTATGTGACTCCGTGGAAAATTAGATAAGGAGACAATTGTGATTCACATTTTCCAGGAGCATTGATTGAAAGATAGGCTTGCTGTGCATGCTAAGACTGCAACGTTGTCACGACAAGTTTGGCCAAATTTTGACTAGGCTAGGTCCATGGAGCAGATTAGATAATTACGCTATAACAAGAAGTAGCAGAGACCTCTTGACCGCAGGTATACTACACACCCACTTAGAGGATCCCAGATATGACTGTCACGAGGAATTAGAGCATGACCATTGAAATTCATAGTTTAGGTTAAACAGTTTAGGAAAGTCTGTGAATGCTCTTCAATCTTGCCGACTTTGACAAAGAACTTTTTTCTTCACTCGTCATACACATAAGCTTGCTGGGCTTTGAATAGCTACTTAAGTTCTAGAGCCCCCTGAGATGAGAGATTGGCCAAGTACGTAGTTATCTTGATGACGAAACGTTCAAATTAAAGCATGCGTTTTTTCCCTCAGCATCAATGACTAATAAAGATACGGCGCAACATTATGAATTTCTAAACAGCTTTGTCTAAAGGCAGGCAGACAAAATTGAGACAAAAAACAGAGGGCAGAAATGCTCAAAATCCTTGAGATCTGAGGTGTGGCGGGGGAGGGGGAGGAGAGAGCGTTTCACTAAAGTCGTTTGGTTCATTTTCTGATTTCTTTATCTTAAAGGGCGCACAGATTAGGTATGTCATTAAGCTATCATAGCTTCAAGGACTTCACCAGAAGTCTTACAGACCATGCAAAAATTAGTCCTTTTTCTGCCTGTCCTCCTCGGCCATCATGAATACATGGGCGGAAGAATCGATTGCCTCTGACTCTGCATTAGACTCACCAAGCCCTAGTCCTTCCCGGAGTTCAACACGGCAAGGAAGTTCCACCTAATAACCTCGCACCCTTAACACTTCCTTGGAGCAGCCCAAAGTTTGCTCAACTTTACCGCCACGACCGCGTGCGAGTAATAACAGAGAAACGAGCTGACAGGAAGATATGACAAAAGTGGCAGGTTTAAGGCATATGCGTGCCTCTGTTTAGAGAGACAAAGGAGGGTCGGAGAATCAGTTGCTCTGATTTATGTGTTCTCTTTTTCCCCACTTAGTTTTCACTCTCTCTTTCTCGCTCGCTCGCTCTTGTCTTTGTCGCCTTCTGGCCTACATCCTCTTCACCTGCAATTTTTCCACCCGCGTAATTTCTCGCGCCGCTTTTCCTAAAAGATGCCGATTTTTTTCGAGACCACAGAAAGTTCCTGGAGCTGAGTTATTTGCAATGAAAGAATTTCCTAACACTTGCACAGAGGAGAAACGCGCATTTTTTTGGCAGTGCAAAAATGGCAGAACTTTTCTCACCTGCAACATTTTCATATTCCTCCCCCCCCTGTCTTAACGCGGTTCGTGTAGCCTAGTAGAGTCTCCGCGGCTGAAGCGGCGACGACGTTCAGGGAGAAAGTGAGCGAGAACGCGGAATCGATTTTTTTTTTAATTTTTCCTCCTATTCTCTCCCCGCGGATGAATGGTAAAAGGTCGACGTCGTTGTCGGATTGGATCTTTTCGTGTGCTCTTTTATAAGCAAAATGCCGGGGGAAGAGAGAAAATTCCTCCAGCACGCTCAGGAACGCACGATTCTTATTCTCTCCCTTTATTCGTGGTAACGCACACTGTAGTACCTTTTTGCCATCCGGTCGTTCTACAGATAGTTCTTTTATCACACACATATGTGTCTATTGCTAGGGACAGATGCAGCGTTTGTTGACTGATCTCTTGAGGAGAGACAAACACCGGTCCCTTCCTAGTATCATATTGACAATCTGATCGTCCACTTCTGTCAGTAAAGTGAATTCAGAGCTTGGCAAAGTTCTTGGTATAGACAATCTCCTCCCATTTTCAACAGAAGGGCAGTGCAGACTGCACTGCTGCTCTAGAATCCCGTTAAATATCAGAGAAAGAGGGAGGGGGAAATGCACGTACATGCACACACGCAATCGATCACGTGCACTAGAATCCAGTTAAATATCAGGGAGAGCGGGAGCGCCAACGAGCGAGCGAGCGAGAGGGAGTGGATGCATGCAGTGGATAACTTTACCCTTGTCGTCAACAACGACTTTGAAAGATAAGCAAATGTAACAAGACTGAGATGAAGTAGTGACACCCTCCGGGTGGCTGCCAATCGCAAGAAACGTGTTGACCCTGGGGAAGCTCATAGTTAGGAAGGACTTTTGGCAGGGAAGGGGGGGGGGGTCAGCCCTAGGGGTTAACTAGGATGCCTGACTAAGTGAGGGGTGTCGCAGTCTCTCTGAAAAAGAACTTGTCCGTGGATGAGCGGTAGGGTCGTCTATAAATCCGCTGTCTATAAATACGGTGTCTATAAACCGACCTGATCGCACATCGCCTAGGTGTCTTTTCTGTCTGAGCTTTTGTTGGTGAAGAAAAAGGTTGACGGGGTTGAAGAACGTGCACACGTCAGCAATAACAATAAACTCAGCAAAAACGTCAGTGCAATCCCGGTTGTACGTGCATGCGTGCACACACGTGCGTCTGCGGATGAGGGCCTTTAGCCTGCCTCCGAATTCTTGAGAAAAAGCAGATGCCAACACTGGCTAACTGTAGTGCCTCGTGGCGGTGGCCTGAGGAGATGGTGGTGCAAGAATGATTGCCATTAATTCCGCTCCCACTGACTCCAACTGCTACTGTATCTAGAGCTATCTAGATAGTGCACCTCACTGGATCGCACTCAACCATATCCTCGCAGCACAAACTTGCTGCTCGCCCCATTATTTATCATGCCTTCGCCATGGGCCTCCTGTACAGCTGCATCGCTGATCCCCTATATTTGTTTTTTCTTTCAATTGCACTTGTGCAGCTGCCCCTCTGTCCATATGGGATGCGTGCATACGTGCGGGACTAAGCTTATCCACACGGATTCAAAATGCAATGCATTTGGCGAACACAGCGGGATAGTAATTACGGCGGGGGCGCTAAAACGTTCATAATTGCTCGGCAAATGCTCTGTTTAGACGTTGGACGAGTGACCCGCATGGTTGCACGTACGTTTCAGTGTGTACAGTTGCACTGCTTGTGCAGCACACAGGATGCATTATTATGTAGGCATATGAGACGTTCCACGGCAGAGCCAGGTATGCGTTGGATTTCTTTTTGTAGAGAGAGGATAATTATCGGGTACCTTTTCCCTAATCGCCACCGGGTGACAGGGAAAACTAGACAAAAAAAGCCCAGCAAGAAGACCAGTTTCTATTAGGGTAGGCCCATACGTGTACGTACGCTCGCTCAGTGGAGTAGCACTTGCATATGTATACGTAACGTTACATAAGTACAAGTATGGAAAGAAAGAGGAAGGGACCAGGCTTAAGTAGGTCGACAACGGCGGCTCCTTTTTGCACGGTTGGTTCCGCGAACATACTCCAGTGCTTCGTCAATTACACCAGTCAGCAACTGAGGAAAGCGCAACTTGTTGTGCGGAGTAAGTCAATAATATTCGACTCTTCACCTAGACACATCGCTCCCTGTAGTCAAGGTTCGTGAGCGCCGTTTCAGTCGGAGCATTTCTTAAAGCGTGTTCACTACACCGAAATCAAACAGCTCTGACGCCCGAGCATCTCCCAACAGCGGACTGCAGCCCACCAGCAAAAAGCGGTTGCACATCCATTGTTGTTTGGCGAAAGAAAACGTCAGAAAAAAAGCATGATGAAGAAATAACATTGGCGTTTCCCTCCTGCTGCAACAGAGTGGTCTTCTGCACGTTGTTCCTGGGATGAAAGCAGCCTCTTGTCTGACAAAGAAGCTGCTCCGGAACGATTTCTGTACGAATACATCCTGCAACTCTTTGCCTCCCCCGTTCGAACCTGACCTTAGTTAATGAGAAGAAAACTTTTTTTCTCCTCGGCCATATTTTCAGCCGCCCACGCCAGAGCTCGTGTGTGCCCTGCTCACAGATCTGATTAGCTGAAAAATGAAAGTCTGGTGCGCGTTCAGGCCCGGACCACCTACTCTCACCGTGCGTGCGTGCGTGCGTGCGTGCGTGCGATCATGGGCAGAGAGGTATTTGCGTACTGGAGGCGCTGGTTCACGTTTGGCCGTGGAAAAGCAATCGCGTTTCTCGAAAAGTATCTGAGAACGCCTCTTCTTAAGGCACGATGACACTGCACAGAAATGGCCGTGTAAGCAGAGTCGCTTACTCACTGGAACAATGTTCAGACGTCGTCAAAAGGGCGGTTTTACGTCCTGTGTCATTCTCCTCTTTTTTCCTGGAGACTCCAAGTCCATAGCTGGATTATTCAGGATGTACGTGTGTGTAAGTGAGTGTTCACTGACCCGATAAGGTACGCGTGACTGGGCGAAAACCTCGCCTCCATAGCATCTTCCTACTTCTCAACCGCCACTCGCCGCTAGAAAATCAGGAGAGTCTGCACCAGACAGGGTGAGACCACCTTCCAGGACACATGTTGGCTCGTGAAATTCAATGGCGGCATTTCGCCAAACATGGCATCGTTTTAGGCGGGTTACCCAACATCGGTACTTAGAGGCGCAACCGTCCGGGGCAGCAATTAGCTTATCACCGCTTGACTTTCATCATTCCTTCATCTTTTTTATCGTAAGTGTCCAAGACCATTGAAGCGCGTTAGATATGAGCGGATTCTTTTCCTCCTGAGCCAGCTCTTTTTTTTTTCCTGGCCGACGACGACGCTGGCGAAAAATCACTTTGCCCTAAAACGTGACGTGAAAAGCAAATGAAGAGGAATGAGCGATCGACCCTGTGGTCATGGGGCTTTGCAGACTAGACCACTTTGCCACCAATGGCCAGAGAAGGTCAGCACGCAGGAATTATAGCTCGCTAACAGGAGGCTTTGTTTTTCTTGTTTGGAAGTGGCCAAAAAAAAAAAATGAATTGGAGTGGGAGTCACAGGTGTTGGGGGACGGGTGTTTTTGACCTTCAGCTCGAGGTCTGGAGGGGATTTGCCCGAACGGTCCCGGATGATAGAAATTTGCCCAAGCTGGCGGCAATCGGCAACCGGTGCCAAAGAAGAAGACTTTTTCAAAACTTCATAGGTGTTACTGCAAAGGTTCCTCCGCCGCACAAAGAATGGGGCTAATGGGGAGATGCACTTCTTTGTCGGCCATTCTTCGTGGGCTCCTTGGCCTCCGCTTAGCGCGCTTGGGTGACACGTATCGGAACGCAAAGAGACTTTGCCGTCAATGGCTGCAAAAAATCACATCCCAAAAAGGAGGAGCTGGCGAAAAAAAAGACATGGTCGTGCGGAAATGTCGATCGCCAAATGAATGGTGCGCGCACGACTTCTTTTGCGAATCAGGCCTCTCTCCAATGCTTCCACTTGTAATAACTCTTTTTTTTTCTCCTCCAGGTAAGATTGTGCGCCACAAAAAGGCGGCTTTGACCTTGTTGTCCTGATCATGCTCTGGTCTGCGTCCAAGAAAGGAGATTTTTTGTCGACTTCTTCTCCGTTACAATGCCTCTTGAGCATTCTGAAAAGCGTCACAACATCATTTCTCAATCACTTCCAATAAGCTGGCGTCTGCCGAGTCACTTTTGCTCTTTGTACATACTACGGGTGCACCAATCGGGTCTCCGATTGACTTGGAAGGACGATTCGTTCTTCCACAATTGATTGGTGGCGACTCATCTGTTCAAGTTGTGCATACGGCCCAGGCCTGTGGAGGCCCACTATTTGGCAATGTTTGCTACACAGCAGAGGCTGGAGGAATAATTCACACCTCGGAGCCTTTACACAATGCTCCCTCATTCCAGTCGTCCTCACCCCCTTTTCTTTCCTTCTCTCCAGTTTGAATTTGACGGGTACCAAAAAATGAGAGTGAGAGAAAAGCTTTTATTGTTATTCCAATGGCAGACTCTCTTTCGCCGTAATGTGGCACGCCCTCTTTGTCGTGACACGCAGGCCCCGGAGTAGGAGCGGACCGGCAACTGCTTGCTGGCTCCGTTTTCATGCGACGTACGCAGGTAAGTGTGTCAGTCATTCTTTTCAACCATAATAGTGGGGCCGCTCGACGTGAAGAATTTCACCCCTAGGGCTAGAGAAGAAGTATAAGAAGAAAGGCCTCGGAGTCAATTGATTATGAGGAAATGAGGGTGCTTGCATATTCATATCTGCATGAACTGTACATGTGAAGAGACAATGGACACTTCTGCAGCGGGGATGGGGAGAAAGTGAAATGCCAGAATGCGCACACCTGCGGGCGCTATTCAAATTGAGGCAGGGCGAAGATATCCTCTTTGACTGGCTTTGAGTCGTATTTAGCACGACTAAAGCAACTTAATAACAATAATGCTGCCTGCGCTTCTCACCGATTCAGGCAGATTCGCTGAAGTCTCCTGCGCGCCAGGTGGAGGAGAGGAGAAAAATCGGACTGAATAATCATCTAGGTTATCATTTATGCATCACAGCACGCCACACAAACAGCTGTGTACGCGCGCGCGCGCGCGTATGGAGATACTTGGTCGTCGGGCTACGCACATGCAGCGTCACTTTGCGTTACCATTCTAGTTGCTGGAATGGCATTTCTGGCAGTTTCTTTTCAAGAATGCTACTAATACCAGTCATGGCACGAATACCCGCCAAGCGTCGGTTAGAGGCAAGGTTCTCTGGGGCGCAGTCCCCAAGTCTTCCTTCATGGTCGATGCATTTTTCACGCCGCAAGAGTGCAATGTTGCTGCTCAGCTGCATGAAATCGGCCGACAATTTGGTCCAATTGTGAGAAAGCGCCAATAAGAAATGCATCTTCATGCCTCCGACTGCGTACGTCGGAAGGCCTCAGACCGACTTTGGTAGGTGTAGGAAGAAATTGAACACGTAGTCCGATAGAGTACGCCTCTCCTGCTTATCTCACTCCTCGTTTCCTCTATCAAATCTGCTGTGCGCTATGCTGCGGAAGCACAGGCGTGCAATTTTTCTTTGTGTGTGGGAAAAGAAGAGATTGCTCTCTACCTGCTGCGTCACCGCCGAGATTTCGCCACCCCTAGTTACTCTGTGTGCAATTGTGCCATGACGCGGGGCCCCCGATTGCTGGCGCTGGAGGGGGAAGGGCGTCCAGAGGCTCCAGTGTGGGGGTAACTGACTCCTCGACGTACGGCACTGACGTGCGTTGATGGGATGCTTTAGCACTCTTGGCGCTTTGTAGGGAAAAACGACCCGCCAGATCGAGTCCTGCCCGCTCGGCGGCCGCGCGTTCGTACGTACTACGTCGGTGTAGGAGCTGGGAGGGCCTGAATAATATGGGAGCCAGAGAGGAATCGATTTCACTTCTATCTGATAGGGTCCCCTGCTGCCATTTGGAAAGAAAGTGGCAACCTCAGTGAAAATGGACCCATGTGGGCAGTGGAACTGCAGGGAAGAGGAATGTTTGCTCAAACTGTTAACTTGGCGGGACAAAGCAAAGTGGGACTTTAACCGATGCATATTTCCTTTCCTCGCTTTTGTCACTTCTCCAAAAGCTTGCAAATGATTAATTGCGAGTGCAAATAAGCCCATCTCGTCCTTGCCAGAATGTTTTGCTGGCCCCCATCTCGGTACTCCCCCCCCCCTCCCCAACTTCCGTGACATCAGAGTCTCTTCTCGCCCGTGTGCCTACCGGAAGAGGGGTCGTTAGAAACCGGAAAAAGAGAGATTTCTCCTCTTTCTGAACGTACCCAGGAGCACGTAAGGCTCTTAAACTCCACTTACCGTGCTAATCAAACCGAGGAGATGGAGAAAGTTTCACAAAAAGACCCAGTGTCATACATGGCAGCAGGTACGAGTGCGCCTACGTACCCACGTCGTACTCGCAGCAACATTAAGGGGGGGGGCGATTTACAGAGGAAAAGGTTCATCGACGCCACCTATTTCTCCAGTCGTCTGTTACGTGGATGAGAGGAGCAAAACTGCTTGTTAGACTAAGGTCGAATTGTCTCAAGGAGGAATATTTTGATGTGGAAAAGAACTTTGCGGAGGAGCAAACGCAATTTTTGCTGCTGCCACACAGGGCTAGAGAAAGTTCCAGATGGCCGAAAAACTCCGCCGATGTCACGCGAATTTCTCCTTAGTCAAGGGGCTCATGTCCACGTCCAACTTTCCAGGATTTTCTCGGCATGAAATTTGACTTGCTGACTAGAAAAAAAAAGAGCCGCCAGCTCAATTCGTTTCCGACTGAAAAAAGGGGTAAAGAATGACTTTTCTTCCTCTCACGCAACTTGATTTGGCTCTTCTTGCCCTGAATCAAGACAACGCCGACGCAAACCCATTAACTGTTTTATCTTTACGTCGTACTTGGTTTTTATTGCTCTTCCTGATATAAATCGAGCTTTGAGACTCTCCTACCTTGTCTTATCTGTGACTGGGCTAAAACAATGAGTTGTTGTTGCATCGGAGTCCTCATCTTGGAAACTCTTGGGTCAAGGATATGGGCGTCAGTCGACTGTGCCCAACCCGTAGTCACTTGGCGGAAAACACACTTCTAATCATTAAAAAAAATAACCGACTCATTTTTGAAATCTTTCCAATGTAGGGATTATTTTTGCCAGCTGTCTCTGTCGGTGCAGATGTGATCTACTACAGTCAACTCTTTACGTCCCGCTCAAACGAGCGTGCATTAGATCTGGAATATGCAACGCGATCTGTATCTATGAATTAGACCTAAGTGCATTTTGCCTGCATTTGCCTGCAGGAAAAAAGCACTGCTTCTTGCTGGTTTGTTTATTTATTTACTTTGACCCATCCCACGCTTGTCGTCGTCCGGGATCGACGTCAACGTGCACGGACTCGCCTTCTCCGCGACGCCAAGCTACTTAACCATGTGTGCCTGAACTGAAGCGGATATCACTGGGCTGCCAACAAAAGCAGTTCGTTTAGTACCTTGTAACGGTGCAGGATGGGTTGGAGCCAGCCACCATTTGCGTGTCAATCAAGCGTCGTTTCATCTCTTGATCGATGCTTGTGTATCATGCTCCAGGTCCCATACTGGCTCGCTCCCTCTGTAGAAAGAGAAAATGTGGAATGAAATGCTGTTGTCATGTTGGCGATGCCAAGGAGACATGATGGAACGGATCAGTCAAGACCCTGAGGTACGAAAGAAGATGGACAAAAAGTCTCGAGCCATCGAGAGGGAGAGAGAGAGAGCGACAGTAGCGCTGACCGATATCCGCCAGCGCACTCGAGTATCCTTGTTATTTGATCGGTATTGAGCGATGGACGGAATGTGGATGAGTTTATGCCGCTCTTACTGTAATAACGCAGCAGTGGCTGTTGACAAGCCAGAGGAGAAGTCTTTCTCCTCCTTCCGCCATTGTGATTTCCTAAGTTGGTTGTGGCGTCAGTGAAGCGAAAGAAAAATAGCCATGAAAAAGCTTTTGGCTAGCACAAAAGTGAAATCGGTTCAAACGGTAATCCGAGCGAGAGGCTACTTGGAATGCTTCTTCTCGGTTTTTTTTTTTTTTTTGCCGACAACCCAGCTACCCATTTCTACCTACTTGACCCCGTTTTTCGGTCCCCACCGCGTGATTGGGGCGTGCCATTTTCTCCCTCCCCCTCCCTTTCAATATTCAGGTCCAGTCGGTCCTTCGGTAACTGTTTCATGGTCAATTAGACTAGTACGGAGAACTTTCGTCATAGGCATGGAAGGCCTCAGTCATACGAGTACGTCAAGGGGCGCTCTGATCGCCAACTTGTGCGTGGCGAGCAACTAATTTGGGACACGTCAAGTCACAGTTTCTCCAGTAATGCATGCATTTCGTCATATGCCTTTCTCACAGCTCCCACCGTGTGCAGAAAGAGGCGAGTCATCCTTGAAATTAAGCAGTGGAAGCAACTTGGCAGAGAAAAGGAAGTTATTAGTTCCTTATACTCGTATATTTCTTAACGACGTCACGATTTGCAAATTCTCATTTCCGCCTCTGCCTGGCAGCAGATCACGAAATTCTTTTTGATTTCTGAACGTTCAAGGCCTTCTGCAATTTCACGTGTGATTGGGCGTCTCTGGATTCTTATGCGGAGAGTCTCATTTGCGACGTTTTGAGAACCCCTCCTCCGGGTTCTTCAATGCTTGCGGTGGGGCGTTTTGCGGCCCATATTAAATACACGTATGTGTCTACCGGAATGCAAAGGAAGTGCCTTGCATGTTTTCATCGTTATAACGGTGAAAAAAGTGGTCTGTGGCTTCTCCACGGTTAGAAGAGCCGGGAGATAAGAAACAGCATTACTTGCGTAAAGAAAGAAATGAGCCACGAGAAAACAACGCCTTTCTACAGTGTTTGGCTTACGGTATCTCAGCGTACGTGGGCTTTGATGTACACTAAGTCTTTTTTTTTCTTCTAAAAGGAAAAACGGCCACGTCGAAAGTTGCAATGAACAGTGTTGGAGCAAAATCTGAAGATGACGCACTTCACACACTGACCAGTGGTGGCTGCAGAAGAGCAAGTGGGAATCTTACAAGTATCTGCAATTCGGGGTGAGCAACAGACTCTTCCACAGCTTTTTTGGTATAGTCACAAATGGTGCTGAAGACCCTGACATTGGTGCTGATACGCGAACCAGACATGTTATCCATTCTAGCATCAGCTGCCTTGACGTGGAGTTTCAGAGGAACCCGTGACAAAGAGATGCTGCGGTAGATGTTTTTTCTGCAAATGAAAAATACCTTTGATTACTCAATGTCTGGTTGAGAAAGTCAGTTGTTGCCCACGTGAAACAATGGCCAATCCACAGATTCTGGTCCAACGATCGGCGTGCACTTAAAAGCGACGCATTCTCGTTCACTTTACATTCTTGGGTCATCTTCGGCAGTCTCCTCTGTGTCCATGTGATTGCGTCGTCTTTGTCTCGAACGTACGTCTGCATAGCGAGTGCGTGTCATTGTCCTGTCATCCAATGCAGAATGATTTTGACACCTGAAGCACAAAGCAATTGGGGGACATAGGGAGCAGGGTAGCAAAACATGGCTTTGGCTCCTCTCCCGATGCGCTTATTCGGGCAAGATGGATGAGTTGTGCCCCGCTACATACGTAGCACACATTCTAGAAGTACAGGTAAGTAGTACACATACCAGCGGGCACTTTGTGGTAGTCGTGGTAGCAGCATGGGGGTGGCACCTGTCACGTGGAAAACAAACAGCCCTCACCTCGACGCGACACTCACGCACGCACGAAGAAGGAGAAGGGAAAGTTTTCTATTTGTTGCCGGTCAGGAGTGCAGAGAAACCGCGTGTGTGGGTGCAAAATCCTGCTGTGACAAATAGCTGCAATTTAGTTGGTTTAAACAGACGAAAACGTTCCCTTTTTTTCCAGACAGGACTTCTCTTAACAAGGCAGGACTTGTTGGGGGTGGCAACAGCCACCTTCCTGTTCCTTCCACCGTGTTCAGGTCCACTTAGTGCACTTGAACATCTCACGCCTGGTCAGGATCTCCCACATGTTCTGGTTTATAATACTGAAAAAAAGGTGCTGGTGGCCCAGGCTCGATGGTAAAACCGTTTCTTTGTGACGACGACGAGGCTGAAAGATTCTTGTCACGAATGTGTTCCCTTTCCTCAAAGGAATTTTAATGCCGCAAGAACTTTGTGAAAGTGATTAGGCAAATGTTTTCTCCAGGAGCAGCTGGGGTTGGGAGCGAATTGGGAGACCGTAGAAATTTATTGTCTCTTTTGGCATTTTCTGCACAAGCTTGCAAACAGACCCCGTCTCGAACCGTTTTCTATTGGGGAGAAATCGCTCCCAGGCCCACAATTTTCCCGACTGCGGATTCCTTCATGTCCAGCTATTTGGCATAATTTGGCTAATCAGACCCCGACTGTTGAATATGCTTACAGAGGGCAGTGAGTGAGGGCCGCCAAAGGGACGGACGGACGGACTGTAGAGACATGCGTACCAGCAGGTACGCATGTGTCTGTCAGAGAGGGATGGCGCCTTTTCTCAGAGTTTTTTTTTTTTTTTACTGTCGACACATGTCTTGGGGTCCACCATCTTCTCCACTGAGTTGTTCCCAGGGGTTCTTCCTGCGGATCTCTCTTTAGCCTATGCGCCCGTCAGATTAAACTGTCTCCATAAACATGTCATTTAATGCACTTTCGTCCAAAATGATCAAGATATTTATGCTACCCTGTCGTCTCTTTTTATCCGGTCCGCGGATCGTCTCAGAGAAAGAAAGATCCGCCGAATAGAAACTGATTCAGAAAAAGACAGAACAATCTTCCCCATTATGCTTATGGACTTATTTTCCTCCTGTCAGTGCATGCCAAATTCTTCTACAGCCAGTGGGTGAAAAGACAGAGGCGATGGCCAACTTTCTAGCTTGTAAAGCAAATATTTGTACAGTTTTCGGAATTTCCCATTGGCATAGCGATAGCAGACGCGCACAGAAGGCGTTTTTTCCTTCTTCGCACTGCCTGCTTTAAGTGGCAGTAGGAGGAGATAAATGATTTCAGTCTAAACAACATTTGTGTACGTGTTGAGTTCGTGGAAAACTACTCACTGCACTGCACTGCCTGGCTGGGTGCCTGCCTGCCTGCCTGCCTGCCTGCCTGCCTGCGTGCCTGCCTGCCTGTCTCCGGCCGCCCGGCCGGCCAGCCCGCCTGGTGACTGACTGACTGACTGACTGACTGACTGACTGACTGACCGCTGTAGGCACGCATGTTTCTCTCCTCTCACACATGCTTGGGCTCTTCCGTCCTGGTGCTCATGTCCACAGTACCGCTGGCTCACACCATAGCTCGCAGTTTTCGATTACGAATGCGCATTCTCCTCGCTACTCAATTATATGAGAGACACAAAAAAGGGGTGAAGGAGGCTGTAGCCAGGCGTCCGAGGGGGAATGAGAGAAAACATAATTTTCTAATTTTTCCTTTCTTGTACCCACTCTTTCATTTATCAACTCTCCAAACTGTCCGTCAATAGGGCCTGATGAGATAAGAACTCACTCTCTCCCTCTGTCACTTCTTGCCTCCTGGGGAGCTCCTTGCATACCGCTCCCATCCCTCATATGCATATGCGCCTATTTGCATGAGAAAGACGTGCGATCCGCAAACAGGAGTCTGTGTCTGTAATGAGAACTCAGCGCGGCTGCAAAATCAAGCTGTTATTTTAGCGATGCGCACCGGTTTCCGCTGAACGAACTGATAAAATAAGACGTTGGGTTAGGTGTGTATAGACAAAGCACAGTTCGTATCCACAATCTATTTATTCATGCTTCTGCCGTGGGCCGCTGTAGTGCAATTCTGAACTATGGGTACAAAGTACGTACGTCCTGTACTTTCTACTTGCGGCGTCGCTGCATACCGGTCCACCAGGGATGACTACAGAAGCAGGATCAAAATGCTATTTTCTATAAACGTGCATACATCGTGCCAGCAGCTATGAAACCAGGAAAATACGCACCGATTGTTTGACCTGTCGCACGCCTTTTCAGGCAGTGCGTTAGAGTTGAAGGAGGTATATGGAGGTTGCGTGATTCACGAGCACCACCGTTCAGACAGTCAGTGAAGGGAGCTCGCCAGGCTGGTAGGCCGTGGTGAACTTGTCCGAGCAGACCAAGATTGTTCTTCATTGATCAAGGAGAGATGATCTCAACAGACTGTCACTTTAGAAATCGCTCCACTGGCACCGGCAACGTCCAGAACGTGAGGTGGACGCGCCATAGCAACCATCCAGCTCCCAAAGTTTTCACTAGATGGCGACACCATAGAGCCAAGAATGAACCAGACCAAAAAAAGAAAAAAATCACCAAGCTGTCTTACAAATGCTACGGCTCACTGAGCACCATTAGCTTGAACGTTGCTGTTCAAGTCCAACGTGGCGTTCAGATCCAGAGGAGCTCACTGGGTGTCCAGTAGGCGAGACTCGAACGTCTTCAGAAGACAAGCTTGGCATGGTCGCTCTCTTGTGTACACGTGTACATTGGTGAGTGCAACATCTGCGCCCAGGGCTCTTAAAAGACGGCGGAGGACGTCGTCTACGAGCGTATGACTAACTGCGCTTTAAGAGATAAAAGAATGGGACGGACAGAAACAAATGGGTGCGAGTTACGAGAGCGACAGAGACAGCGGTGGAGAGTTCAACCACGCTTGCCTGGTTCTCAGACTCATTGCACGTCCAAAGTTGCGAAAAAGAAAGAGAGAGCATTTCCATTAGTGTCACCCCGTAAGCTCAACAAATCTAATAATCCTGTTGATTTCCCAGGTCGTTGCTCTGATGATAATGCTAATGGCGATGACGAACGGCGTCGCACTGCGGCACAAGCCAAGGATCGCGCAGAGGCTGCGCGGGGGCGACACCCGGCATTTACGTGCAGTGCGTGAAAGTAATTACGATTCATTTTGTGCCGTATCTTCTTCTCCCTACGATGACGTGATGATATTTCTGAGAGCAACGGATTCAACATCCGCTGCACCGCAGAAGAAGAAGTGATGCATTCAACTGAAAAGACTCTCTCGACGTCGATGGAGTTATCCCCAACAGTCAGCTTTAAGAAGGATTGGGTCGAGAGTTATTGCACTGATTTCCTCTCACTTTCGAGTGCGCCACGTCCTCCTTCAAGACAGGAGAAAGGCATCGAGGGCTCGCGACCTCATCTATTTCCAAGGCCTCCTATTTGAGGGGGGGGGGGGGAACTGCAAAGAGGTGAAAAATCGTTTTTCTATGGAATTCCCCGACCTCTTCTTCTGAAGGATCCACTCCACCGCTCTCATTCCTTTTCTTTCGAATTCGCTATCATTCTTTCAGCCGGCCAAGAGGTGCGTAATGACGACATGCACAATAAGAGCTCGAGATCAAGACCTCCAAAGACAGTGCATTCGAGGGCTGTACCTAAGAACATGCATGACTACTTCGAGATGCATGATCGCTCGGTGCAAGCGCCTGCACTCAAATAGCAATCCTCAATTTCACTTCAGCCTATTGAGACCAGCACACATTGTGCAGTGCACTTTCTTGGCATTTCCCAACATATGAGCTGCTCAAAATGTTGCTGATATCCGGGTAGTGGGTTTTTTTTCTGTTTCAAGAGATCAAACCCACCCACCCACCCAGAACACGTGTTATGAGTGCCCCAACAGTCGAACTCCTTGCTTTCCTCACACAAGGAGGAGAGGCCAGTTGCCAACGACCGTCCATCACTTTATTGGCGTTGGTTGCAGGCACTTCGCTCGTTCGCTCCGTTCGCCACCAAGAGAAACGAAGAAAGAATGAGCCAGATACGTGGGGCAGCAAGTACGAGGTCAAGCAACGTGTGTTTACGGACCTCAGCGAGGCGCGCACCACACGCAGCGAACAGAGACGCTTCTGCTCATGAAAGACGAGGAGTGCGTTGGTTGTTCTGCGGGAAAGCCTGGGCGTCGTGCATCGTGTACCACAACTATTGTGTTATATGCACGTGCCACAAGCACTGGCTTAACTTACCCATGACTGAACACAAAGTGATTTACATGCCTCGAAAGAGACACTCTCCAAGATTTACTGTAAGTCGGGTGCCAGCTAGCAGAGCCTGCGTGACATGCAAATTGTTACTTCCTAGAGACGTTTAAGATGGAACGTCACCCCTATGCCATTTGTCGACTGATTGGTTTGATTTATGAATGTGACAAAATGTAGCGTATCTGGGGCAACTTTTCCTTTCTGGAGCAGTTCTGTATAACTGCTATGAGTGACTTATTTCGTTGCGAAAAATACATTTTGTACAGCCTCACAGCAACCCAAAAATTCTTGGACAGCAATGCTGCTCAGAAGGAAGCTTATTGGCAACTGGCTGGGCGCTAGGAAGAGTATTGCAGAGGCTGTGGCCATCGTGGCTAACACCTTCTCGCCCAAGGCCATGAGTACTGACTGTAAGGGGCAGATTCACAGCAACATGACATCAGCCTTTTCGGAGAAGCACGGGATTCAATGAATCTCTCGCCCACGCCAATCCCCAGATCTCGTCCTCTCCAATTTCTGGCTCCCCCACCCCCCATTTTTGAAGGAGGAGTTGGCTGGCAGTTGGCTTCAGGATGACAATGAGGTCAAAGTGTTCTTGGATGGAGTGGTGAGGAGCAGTCTTCGTCTGCCCTCCCTTTGATGCATGGCTGAACGATGGTGCCCATGCATAGACAGAAAGAGAGGATGTCTTCCAGGAGTGACTCAGATATTGATGTAAATGTCGATGTAAACATCTTCACCAAAATATGCCAAAAAATTATGCCAAAATACTTACCTTTCTGACATTGTTTTGTAGCTCTCCTATAGGCATACTCGATCTGCTTATTACTGGCAACCACAAAAATAGTTTGACCTGGCCTGTCCGGAGCGTCTAACTCATATGTGATGGTCACTGTAAACTGCAGCTTTTGTCATGGCTGACTAACCTAACGTAAGTGTCCCTAATGCGAAAATGTCGTGCGCACTTTTGCCTCTTGAACTTCATCATCTCGAATGGGGAGGCTGGGTGACCAAGAGACGTGTGTGGCTCAAGAAAGTTTCTTCTTACCTGTCATGCAAGAACTTATTTCTGAAGCATAGAGCCATTAGCTGCAATAGAGGCTTTCATTCTCGTGTAGAAATTTTGGCATGTGCAACTACCTTTTTTTCCGAATTTCCGCCATTTTTTTGGCTCTGGCACTCGTCCCATGCATGATGGGGGAAAAATTGGAGAAAAAGACTTTTTATAAAAGAGTTTGAGAGGGAACCGACTGCAACCTTTCTCAATTTATTACTTCAGGTCCTAGTACAGCTGTGAGTGACTCTAGAGGTCCTGCAATAAGTGTGCACTACATTTTCGTCCACGCGGTATGTGAAGTAGAATTGAATTTCCTGTGGCACTCCCTGTTCTACCGTGTGGCCACTCATATCTTGCACAAGACACGTTGACTTTAAAGGACACTATGTGAATACTTTTCCGATGACAATGACCAGCTACTTTTCATCAATGAGCAACAAAGTTCACGAGATTAGGTAAAAACGAAGATATGCCAAAATGTTTAATTCCTTGAAAAGACTTAAATGTGGGTGAAGAAAATGTGGGTTTTTGTGACACATGAAATCCGAGCCCTGTTAGTACCCGCAAGAGTGCACGGGAGCGCTTTTAGAGAAGCAGTGACACGATATCTGAAGCGTCCCTCGTACATGGTTAGAGAAGAAATTGAGGATTAATCTTTCTTTCGAACGAAGAACTCAACTCCACACCGTACGATCGGCATGATCCTTACCAGGTGCCTGCGTCAGGTAGCAGCAGGTTCTTGTCTCCGATATGCTATTGAGCAAAGAATATCTCCTGAATATGAAGCAGTAGCCTGGTACATGCTAGGACCATTACTTGTGCTGGCGAAGTAAGTGGCAGTTGGGTCTGAGGGTAGGGTCAGACTGGCCGTTGGTCTTGAAAGCAATCCTCGGAATTGCTGCTGCATATGCGCTCCAGACTTGCTTGCTTGCTTGTACTGACCACAATAACCGTACATGTGGCTATCTGCATACGTATCTGTAGTGCCCATCTGTCTACCTTACTGCTGCTTCTACAATATGCCAGTCCGTCGTGGACACAAGGGTGGTATCTGCACGGCACATTAGCTGCCCTCATGGGGGAATGGTACATTCTGTTAATGAAATGGTCAAAACCGCAATAAAGAACGAAGAAACAGGCACTTCCGGGGAGCGTTCGTCATCTTTAAAGCATTTCTGGCACTGCGGTGTTGAGCACTTCATCTTCTGGTCGGCACGCCAACATACTACGTACCTACACATAACGACGTTGTGTGTGATCTGTACAGGGTAAGAAAACGAGAGACAGAGAGATGGGGGGATGGGGGGATAACTTACTTATGGCCTGCCTGCGATATGCAGTAAAGTGTCTGGTTAGGCGAATGGTGGTATGGAATAAAGCATACAAGTACGCTTTTGTGAGCATTGATGCAGTCGCGTGGAAAATTCCATGTTATTTCTCTGGCAGTTCTAAGGACTTGCAACACCATTGCTCCACATTTCACAAGTCCTTACGGATAGTCGACGCGGAAAGTTTTTGTGCGGCTTATATATAAAAGAGGAATGCTTACGTCAATAGCACTTGCTAACAATGATTTGCTTTAGGGACATCGGTGGAAGCGTTATTAGACGACTCAAGCCTGTTGTAGGTTTTGAAGTCGAGTCGTGAAAAGTGTAGCTCCAATAGATTCAGAATTTTGTCGCAACTTTGAGATTGAGTGCCAAGTTTGGCTTTTGATGGAGTTGCGGTCCCGACTGGGTCGGAGAAATTCTTATTTCCTCTCATATCTGTACAGGGTGGGCGACCGAACTTCTGTAGTGAGACAAGTACACGAATCGTTAGAAAATGCTTCACGGGGAAACACAATTGTCAACTTTATTCCATAGCCCACCCTGTATGAAGCTGATGCCCATGTCATAATTATGAACGAAAGCTAAGAGGAGTGCTCAGGGAGCTACGTGGGGTGTCATTAGTAGGCATCTCCTTCAGCGCCACTTTATTTTCAAGAATCCAATATAGGAAGGTTGCGGCCTTCTGCTTTGCATAAGCAATCCCACCCCAAGTGTCCTTAAGGAGGGGTCAGGTCCTCATTCTACGTTCGCGTGCCTTTTGCTCAGTGGCTACGTCAAAGGGGGGGGGTACCAAAGGATCCATTCCATGGTAGTAGAGGTCGATCTCATGGGCTGCATTATTGTACGTAGACTTGGCACAACGTTGTACAGCGACACAATTTTTCAGTGCGTGAGGCGACACCATGCGGCGGTAAGTAAGTGTCAGTCCTACCAACTTACTGCTACTAAGCTGTAGTCGCACTTTTTGCCGGAGCTATACGTCTGACTGCTACATAAGCAGACAGCGGACCCTCATACTGTAGGTACCGCCGATGTATAAAAGCACATCCAGAGTGCTTAGATTTGCGTGGTACATACGCTGACGCAATGTAGCAGCGTGTACACTGTCCGTACACACGGCGCGAGAGACAAAGCTCCATGAACATACACTACATGAAGCAGCCTTTTTTGTCTCATTTGTTCGCACAAATAGTTTGGTAGCGCCATTACAAAGTGAGCGAGGGTGCACATAAGGCTAAGCGCACCCGCAGTTGTGGCTTGGCAAGGTGAGGTAATGCGGTAGCTGCATGAACAATACACTTTTTTGCGATTATTTCCAATTAACCGCCGAGTGCTGTATGCACTGCGCATGTAGTGGACGCTCATAAGCTGTGGAACTGAGTGCACGGACGGCATGTTGGATGGCAGCAGAAACTGCTACGTCTACCAGCTCCCTCATACGTGCGCGCGCACATGCACACACACAGAGAGAGAAAGGGATTTGCTACTTTGAGGAGCGCTCCTTTGGTACTTCTCTGAGCTTTTCTTCTCTGGCTCTCCTCAGTAGTTTTCTGCAGCGACGTCTCGCTACACACAAAAGTCAGAGAGAAGCAGAGAGAAAGTATATTTTGGCTCTTCGCAAAATCCGTCCTCTTCCTTCTAGACATCAGTGACATGACGGAGCTGCCACTATTTTTCCCGTTCCTCTTTTCTTCCGGGCTGAACACACAAAAGAATGAGTGAAAGGATTTCAGCCAAGAATCTTTCATTGCCTCTGGTGTGTGCTGTTGGGAGAGGTGGGATCAGCGGAGGAAGACACAAGCAGTAACAAGTCATCCCTTCCCAGAATTTGAGCTCCATCCTTCGCATCTTTATTGGCGCAATTAGCGTCAATTTAGGCGACGCCACAGAGAAAAATTTTTCGAGTAAGTTGTGTTGAGACCGGTTTCGCCAGCTAGAGCAACATAGATGGACAAATAAGTGGAATCGCGCTCGCATTCTTCATAGATCCATAGCCCATTTCCCGCCCTTCTTTCCTTCTCCCGTTTTACGCAGGCTCCGACAGCGACGGTGGCGTCTACAGCAAAGTCTCTCTCACACACGCACACGTAACGAACATTTCCCATCAATCATGCTGAATCCTCAGCAGCAACAGATGGTATTGGGCACGCCGCCGCCTCCGCAGACGACGTCTTCGGCCACAGCCGCGGCGGCGGCTGCTCTCAATGCCGCGGCGGCAGCGGCCGCCGCCGCCATGATGCCCACTGGTGGAGGAATAGTCCGATCCTTGCTGCCTCACCCCAGCTCCCCGGCCGTCACCATCGAGGTAGGGCTCGTGAGGGCATATTTGCATCCCAGCATGCTTAATTACGTTAATAGGATGGTTAAGAGTAGATAATGGGAGAGGGGGGGAGCCGAAAGCCGTGGACTCATAACCGTGCCCTCTTCTTCCTACCCACGAGACACATGCCTCATGCATACATGTTTATGTGGACGTACAAGTACTCCAGAATGGAAGAAATACAGGCATGCATAATAATGGCTGCTGTACGGGATAACAGGACATGTACATTTACAGCTTGCATGCCAATACAAACCAAACGTTGATGATGAACGCTGAGTAGTCTGCGGATCTTGGGCGTAAGTATCACCAACATGGGGTGGGTGGAGGCAAGACCCTCAGTCTACGAGTGCACTGTATGACTTAGATCAGACAAAGCACGCGTGCGCAAGAGGCACTTTTGGACCAAGTACTGGTACTTGCAATGGACGCATATGTTGTACTACATTGCTCGAAACTTGAAGACACTGGATGTGGCACAGGACGAACTCACACTCCTCGGAAATGTTTCAACAAGTTTCATTCTAAATATTTTATCATCAAGGCATCTCCAACATAACCGTACCCGGTTACACTGCCTTTCCCTCTGAGACCAAAGTTTGGTGCTTCTGCCGAATATGGGTAATACGCGTTATTGCTCGTTTGCTCTCTCACTTACAAGTAGACGCTTTTGAGACCGAGGAAGTGCTCGTACATGTAAGTCCATATGTGCTGGTTAAGAAAAAATTTCTAATATGCGCGTTGACAAACGCCCACCTGCGCAGAGACTACTTAAACGCAAGAGCGAAGCCGAAAACAAGGAGAGCTTGGTTATCCTTGTAACCGTCGGAGATTACAAAGTACAATACAAGTGAGTACGCAAAAAACTCGCTACTCGTACCTAGAACGGAAAAAAAATTCGCTTCAATAACGTTCGAGACCGTAGGGGCTTTTTGAGGCGAAGGTCTTGTGTACCGTAAATCATACTTTTATGGGATCCTTGCACACGATATTGCTCTCCAGAACCTATGAATGTTAGCGAGATTACTTCGAACACGGTACGTGCACCAGTACCGTACCAATCCTATGGTACGTGTACCATTACGCGGGGCTCGTCGTCGTCGTCGTCGTCGTCGTCGTCGTCGTCGTCGTCGTCGTACTCGTGCTGTGTTTGTTAAACTGAAGCAAAGGTGGTTTGTTGCGTGCACCCGCGACTTGTAGGCGTATCGCTACCGATGCAATTTGTTTTCTTTGTCCTATGCAATTAGCTCAGGCAGTGCGTTACGTACGTACTGCGCACAACGTTGTGGGCTTCCGTGAGTTCAGAGGGTTTCCTCTCACGCGTGCGCAAACAAACTCAATTGAGCAATCGGGAAAAAATGACTTCCTCTCCGTCGTTCTGTAGCCTTCTTTCGTTTTCCCTTCTCTTAGACCTATTGAAAGCAACGCATGGCTGATTGATGAAGTTTCACTTGCATATTGTACAGAATGTGCCAGCACCTTTCTGTATTACACGATAAACCTTGGGCTTTCTCACGTGCGCAGAATATGTGAAATATACATATGCGCATAGACCTCGCCGGGCCGTATTGTAGCACTATATTTTTCGAGCTTTGACTTAGGTGATTTTTGACCTGTACGAGGACAAAAGACGTCAGGCCGAGGACTGGTCGACACCGCCGTCAAGACGAGGGAGAAAATCGTGTTTCATTATGGCCAGGCAATTTGTCAGTAAAAAAAAATACTTGGTAAAGTAGTACAGTCCTATGAGGCTCGACATATGAAGCTGGCAAATATAGTTTTTATACAGGGGTGCCCATATCAGAATTTGACACTTGTGCAGCTGCTGGAACGACTGGAAACAGTTCCAAAATCATCTGAGCGGTCTTTCTGAATAATGGCTGAATCAAGAGTGGTCCAAAGACCTTAACGTGGGTTGATCGCACAAATGAAAGGCTTAAAATGCTTCCTCACAAGCTCACACTATGTACCGTCGGTGCCCGCTCTCTAGGTCGCCATGGGGACACTGTAGAGACCTCGAGGTATTTTCCCATGCTGCCCCCGGACATCCTGCTATTGAGCACGTAGAGATCTAATTTCTGCACCATTTGGAAGCTACGGAAATAACATAACGAATTTTGCTAACAAAACCAATTCGAATTGCTGCCATCTTGAGCTACGAAAGAGCACTGCTGAGTGGTCACCAGGCTGGCCAGACTTCAATATGCTTGATTGTTCGTTCTCAACTATGAACATAATGCGCTCTTAGGCCTACAATACTTTAACAGATCAGGCGTATTGTTCAAGAGGTAGTGACTGATCTTTCACAAGAAACTGTGTTGCGCTTGAATGGAAATTTAAAAAGAGCATAGCTTTGCAAGGTCCGTAACTTTTTTGTAAGCCAAATTCGATGTGAGATATCGAGCTTGATGAGCTCACAAATTATATTGTTAATGGCGCATGACCTGATATTAGGTCTCTGCCTGTTCCACAACAAGAGTTGTACCATCATGAAGTCTAAAGTACTTTTTTGTCTCTGAAGAAGTCGTTCCGTTTAGAACTTGAGAGATGCTCAAGTTGAAGTAACTATTATCTGTAATACCAGCGTGGGTTTGTCGCGCTGAAACAATCGGGAAACATAAGCCTTCCCAGTCGGCGAAGCAACATGTGTTGGTCCTAAAGGAGGCACATGTATTCGTACAAGTTTTAATAAGAATATTTGAAAATTGGATCTTATCCGCTTATTTAATGTGTTTGATGCAAGTCTGGTACGCTCTGAATGTGTAGCTCAGGGTCTAACGCTACTCATGTGTACTTCAACAGGGATATAGATATTCATCAAACTGCGAAGAAGTATCTTGTTAGTCTGGGGTGTATGACTTTTCACATAAAAGGCGTGTTCTCTCTCCCCCATCAAACCACAGATCAGTGATCAGGTATACCCGAGGCATATTCCCCGGGAGACAGATAAACCAAAGACAGCAGCTGTACCTGTTCAATCAGTTGCCGAGGAACTCCTTGGAAGATCAAGCCTCTAGAAAGTATACGCTGGGAGAGTTGTCAGTACCCTGTGCTAATACCCCAGGGATCTGTTATGACAGAGACGAGAGGTACAGGAAGACCCAACGAACATTAAAAAAAGTAGCTATACCTTACGGTACATTTATCTACTTGTCCAATAAATTGTTCAGCCCGTAGCAGTGCTTACGTAAAAGTTCATGAGCTGTGGTAGAGCGGCAAATGTACGTCGTACGTGCAGCGTTGCACCTGCAGGAGGACTGTACATGCGTGTACGTACGTACTGTTCAGGAAGAAATAGTGAATTAATGTTGCATGGAGCGGCGTAGGACGCAGAAAAGAGGAACGCAGTCAGTTAGGTTTGTTCTGACAATCCAATAATATCATCCGACAACTTTACTACAAACTACTACCAACTCGAGTGAAATCCTATGCCAGATGAATCTGCTTTCGAGCATATCGGCTTTCCAGAGATAGGAAGGGTAGCTAACACGCACTCAATGCAAGATATGAATGAGCATTTTGTGATGTTTGCTAATCTAATGTGCCCACACTGAGATGGAGGTCACCGAGTACAGGCAGATGGAGAAGCGAGGGCTCGTGGCAAAGCTGTGGTTGTCCCCTCCCGTCCCAGCATCAAGTGACTACGTCAGTCACGCTATTTTTAGTCCGGACTAGAAGAGGAGTCGTCGGCGAGTGCACCGGATGCTCATTCCCAGTAACTTACGGTGGTGAATGTGCAGTGTGAACGGGGAGCGAGACATCTTTTTCTAGAGGATGCCGACTCCTAAATGTCCTATTGTTCGCTCGCCATGAAGATGTGCGTACATCTGTGCTGCTTGTCAGCTCGCATACAAAGTTTTCTGATTTCCACCAGAATGGCTTTGTACGCCCACCATCCACAGAATGAAAGAAAACCATACTTACCTACACGTGGACTAGCTGTCGAAGTTCTTCAAACTCAATTTTCCGAATTCTCTTGCTGTAAACCTCTCATTCAGAGACCTGTAGCATTAGTTAGCAACTTCTGGCTGCGCGACAAAGTTCTGAGAGTCTCAGGGCTTTGGCTTCCTGCCTGAGTCGGCTGGAAACATTGCTCAAGCCACTGGACCATATAATGGCATCAATTAACCGGAACATGCGCTTCTCCTACATAAGTGGTAAGAGTACCTGGGCATCAGTCGATTTCAGGAGCACTGCAGACTCCATATGCGTCTCCACAAGTGGGGACACTTGTGAACCAAGCAGCAACACCTTCAAGGAGGTGGGGAAGGCAGATCTTTGGTTCCTTCCGCCCCACTTGTCTGTCGTCGAGAGTGTGTGTAAAGTTTAAAATTACTTCGCGAGGAGCAGACCAAAGTTTGACAAAGTCCGATCTCTCGAGGCTGGCGAGGCGGGGCGAGGCGGGGCGACGACGAAGTGAGGTCGAGCAAAGTGAACTGACTTCCATTTTCTTCTCCGAGAGGAGAGGGAAAAAGTAAGTCAAACTCGTGTCCTACCCTTCAGGGGATTCATATTAAGTCACAGCCGCCTGCCTGTACAAGTTTCTCGAGATTTCTTTCAGAAAAGAAAATCTATCCTCGTCTTCGCCGGAGTGGATCTTCGTCATCGGCTGAAGTGACATCTTCTTAATGTGACAAAGACGTACAAAGTACGAACGCTGAATGTACGAACACGCTGTCGACGCTGCATAGTTGTTGAGATCGCATGTGGGGCCGTGGAAGTGTAAACATAGCAGTTAGGGTGGAATGCAGTGGACTGGAGACGTCGAGTCCGGGATGCATAAAGTTGAGCGAGGACACGGCGTCTTTCCCATCATCAGTCGTGGCCCCCGTGGGCTTCGGGGGGGAGGGGGGTCTCGAACACCTGCGTCTCTTCTCTTCGAGCAACTTTTTTTTTCTTCTGGAGGAGAAGTGCAAGCGACGTGTGAGCGTCGGGAGAAAGGATTAACGCCTGGCAAGACCTTTTTTGCGTAAGGAATGCGAAGATGGCGCCAAATCGGAAGCTGGTGAGATCAGGTCCGCCATGCGCATGAAACAACGAAGAAAGAAAGACCTTTCTCCATTAGCCGGATGTTGGAAGCAGTTGCTACGAACCGCTGAACAGACAAGCAAGTGGCGAAGGTAGCGTTTGACGGACAAGGTCGAGCTTGGGTTCAGCCCACTCAAAGTTAAACCCAGACCAACTCGAATTCATCTAACGCAGATTATGGATGGGTAGAATAAAGAAAAATAGTGGCACATGAACGAGGAAGAGCACGACTTTTTGAGGTTCCAAAGCTGCCCGAGGAGGGAGCAGAGGTGGTTGTCAGCCCAAACTGTTCGACTGCTGAACTCGAACTCGACACCACATAAGGTTTTCGGCGCAAAATACACCCCAAGTGGGCACTTGACTTAAATGGGCACTGACAATACACTTTGTAGCTTTGGCTCTTGGTTTTTAGACAAAACGAAGGTGGCCTTCTCGACTAAGGTACCTTTTCCCTCGAAAAATAGGACACTCTCAGAAGGCTCGATTGGGCTCGAACCTTCGCTATGACAAAGCTGACCTAACTCTTGTCCCTGCTGAGCACACGACGATGCTGATCTGTCGGCGGAACAACCATAGTGAATGCGATATGCTGGCTTCCTTGCATCACGAACATGTGCTCCATATGTTACAATTCTCACCAGCTGAGTTTCACTGGTTTTTCGCAGCCTAGGTCTTTTAGTACTACGCTCAGCTCGGGTTGGGATCAAGTTCAACTTTGGAAGGCCCGAGTTAGGCTCGGGCTCGAAAATTAAAAAAAAAAAACCATCGGTCTTAATCTGTCTGGTGGAGTAACCGGTCACGAAGTGATTATCCTGTCAATTACAAAACGCGGGAAAGTTTTCGGTGGGCAGTCAGGGTGAGCAGGGCTGCTAGCTTGTTGTCACCTTGCCTTGCCGTCGTCACTCATGTCCATGCGTCATGCCATTGTTTTCCGACCATTTGTGACAACCCTGAGTGGCGTCGCGAGGTGACGGAGAGGAGAATTTTTGAAAAATTTGCCGTTGCGAGGAGACGGATTGCGATTTCTTCTCTTTTTTTTTTTTTTGAAAAGTGACCGAGGAGACTTTCTTGTCACGACTTGGCCACTGACGACCGAGTTATGGATTTCCCGTGTTTTCCCTGCTATTTGCCTCCAGCACCGAACCCCGCCGGGTTCCGTCCCCACCGCCGGGACAGCCTGGGGAGTCTCGCCTCTCCGGGCTCCGACGTGTGCTCCTCTACGTACAGCGACTTGGAGGACTCGGCGCCCTTGCGGGATGCCGAACTGCGTCGGTGGCTGCTCTTGGCTGCCTGGGACCGCGACTATCCCGAGCTCGAGGAGGAGCTACGACGAGAGGTCCGTCCGAATCAAAAAAGAAAAAAAGTCAGAGTGAAGAGATGGCAGAGAAAGTTTTAATTAGTGAGAGAGGCTTCGCGGCAAAGATACTCTCTCTGCCTAATTAATCTTATCTTCCTCTCTCAGGCATCTACTTTGAATTGCTCGCTTTTTCCACATTAATAGATGCATTCATTTGTCCTCTTTCCAGGTAAGCGAGTGAAGACTCTGCCGCAGCCAGAAGTTAAATTTAGCTGAAGAAGCGATAGAGCAAAGCATCCTGCTTGCGTAGCGAGCGCAAGACCCATTTCTCTGTACGTCGTCGACTGACTGCAGGTACTGTATTCTTCGGCGTTAACGTTTCTTTCCGACGTCGATGGCGTCGAGTTCATAGAACCAATGTCAGTCTGTGGCACATTGAACAGTGTCGCAACGAGCGACGCTCATCGTCCCACTGCGGGCGCTACTTGGCCTACTAACTGCAGTACTTTGGCACGCAAAAGCCATTTGCTCGCTTTTCCTTTTAGAGAAGCTTTCCCCCCCCATCTCTTTGTGCTCAGTTCTCCCTCCGACATTTTCCCCTGCAGTGCCAGTGAGGAGCAAGAGAGGAGGGGGGGGGGGAAGAATGGTGGCAATGAAAAAGTGGTTTGGCTTAGGCGCCTCTGGCCGTGAAATGCTCCTTCTCACTTCTCTTTACTATCTTAATTACACGCACAGTTGATAGGTTAGCACCTCGAGCGTTGGGAATGTGCGAACACGTACCATAAACTGATGCCGCTATGAATGGAGAAAATACGGCCGTAAAGCCCCAAAGGCATCGTTACCACTGTCGGCTGAATTTTTCCACGGGCTATAAATGGGAGAGACACTCTCAGATGGGGAAAGTTTTGGGTTTCTACCTTCTCTTATGCAGCACACAGAGCTTTCCCATTTATGTGTGTGACATGGCCTCCCTACAAACCTATTAACCACGCTCTCCTCCATTGTGGTTTAATGCTAGGTGGGCGCAGGAGATAGTCTGGTTAGCCATTGTCCGTGTACGGGTAAGAAAATAGAGCCCAGATGGATGAGACCGATTTGTTTAAACGCAACCGTTGCCTAGCTAGTTTTTTCTCCTTGCTTTCCTGTCCTTCTTCATGTGTATGCACACGTATGCTACGAGCACTGTTGTTGCTGAACGCATTCCTTTGTTGTCTAGGAGGGAAAAAAGAGGTCCCAAAGATAGAAAGGCATTGTGCAGAATGCCCAAGAGAGAACTTCTTTGCACTAACGTTGTGTAGTATGAAAATGTGCGGCACAATCATATAACAAGGGCAGAACCACCAGTCCTGCCCTGCTCACCTAAATGCTCATTGTCGTGTCCTCTCCCCCTTCCCCCCCTACTGTTCTGTCTCATGCCTCAGGGGAGGGGGGGGGGGACTGAGTTTGTGTACTTATTGCTGGTATGATACCAAC
>JAAUXU010137758.1_pt1 | contig 39080 bp, 30 predicted proteins | sample 7278151 | NCBI WGS metagenome assembly JAAUXU01 (sample SAMN14350113, study PRJNA611818) | marine sediment metagenome | isolation source: surface marine sediment (1.8m) | place: French Polynesia: Moorea | collected 2018-08 | reverse complement strand
CAAAGTACATGAGCAACATCCAGTCCAGATCACTCGACCAGCTCTTATCACAATAGTACGATCCACCACAGTACAGTAGAACACACATTTAACGGACTGTACAGTAAGAACACGATTTATCTTAAAGCTAACCCTTGTACTGCGCATGCGCGTGTACACAATTGATACTCAGAGCCTCCAACTATCAATCGACACTGCTGTATGTTACTTTTTTCATCAACTCGGTCTGACTTCTGTACCGATTCCTTGTCATGTGGAATCCCCAGTAGAATAGGTTTTCTGTCTGTTTCACATGGATTAAGTAACGTGGATTCTCCTAGCACTAGTGACGTCTAAGGTATTTTGATGTTTTGCACAGGATGTCTAAGTTATGTTGCAACTTTTCGTCGTTTCACTTTGAGCCCAAAGTTCTTAAAAACAGCTTTTGTCTATTTGGTGCGGAGATGAAGGTTTGAACGTGGAAAACTTCTGAACTGTTTTTAACCAGAAGCCGAAAGTCGACAATCCAGACAGCAGAGAATGCATACAATGATGAAGTTCAACATGCTGCCGTTGCCCAATTTCTGTATCCTTCACATCATGAACAGAAATATCAGTGGTAGCACGCAGAACGCAGGAAAAAAAAATTTGCACCGATCTGTGGCGCTGAGTTACGAATTTTGAAGGTTTCGGTCAGGCCCCCTCCGAACTGCAAATTAATTTGACTGAGACAACTTGGCAATGAGTTGGCTTTTTCCTCAGGGCAATGCTACTTATCGCTCCATGCGCCATGTTCAGCGTCCTTTGGGCATTCGCTACATTAAGCGATGTTTGCAGTAAAACAACATTTAACTAACGGAACAAAAACGTGTAGTGAAAGCAGGCACTTTAGACTTTTTTTATTTACAAAAAACACGCATTAGTAGGCTTATGGAAACATTGTTTGGAGATAAAACGCTGCTGTTGTTATGGCCACTTCATGCAATTTAATTCGTGAAACATATTAGCTGTAGAGATTCGAAACATCACTGGAACGAATCTTTTTTCACTAATTACCAAAAACGTGTAGTTTCACCCCCCACTTTACACCGGCACTTTTGGCTCGCAACCTTTTGGATGGCAAGGGATTTTTACGGTAAAGCTGGATGATTTCTGTTCTAGCAACGAGCAAAGGTGCTTTCACCGGAATCGCTGCTGGGGTCCCTGCTCTAAAAAGGAGGCTGAGGATAACACTAGAGGGAAGATGGGACGAGTGAGTGGGTCAGACTACGTGAGGCTGCAATAGGTCGGACTGAGCTGGGCAGCTTCTACAGCTTCTAGTCGTTACTTTCATTGAAGTCTAGTGCAGCAACCCGTCTCTAGCATCGTCTCCCGTGTCTGCATCTTTTTTTTTAGAGCAGCGGCCATAACAGCGATCAAGGTTCCTCCGAATAGTTCGGTAGCAAACTAAATAAGCTTTTCATTGATGCCACTGTGATGCTCCAAAAAATGAAGAAGTACACAACATGATAAACATCATGATAAACAGGTAAATGCAAGCTCGTGTTGTTTCTCTCTCGAAGGCTGTCGTCCGCGCGATAGTGCTCGCGGTGCTGGCAGTGCTATCGTTGGTGGGCAACTTCGCCGCCATCATCGCCATCATCCGAGACCGCCATCGCACATCCCTGTGCACCATGATCCTCCACCTCTCGATCGCCGACTTGTTCGTGTCCTTCTTCTGCCTGGGGGGAGAAGCCCTATGGACGTACTCTGTCGGGTGGAAGTTGGGCAACATCGCGTGCAAGGTCTTCAAGTACTGGCAGGTGAGTGAGGGATCAATGGAATTGCGTCTGGGTGACCAGAAGAAAGCGTCACAGTAACGTGCGAATTTTGTAGCGAACTTCATAGAAAAAAAGGATCATGCTCAACACTGCGAGAATTGCTGAATCAGGCCATTTTGACCGAGATTGTGTGTGGCAAATGTATCATCCGGGTTGGGCTGTGCGACCTGATGATGCATTTCTCTTTCATCCCAAGAGAGAAAAGAATTTTTGCTTTAGATTTTTTGCCTTTGAAAAGGTGCGCAAGCATCGCTTTTCATGATCACTGGACCGAATGCTGCATATCCGGTCAAGGATAATAGAACTTTGTTCCAAAAAGGCCAACATTTGGTGGGCATGTGCAACTATTTGAAAAGGCGGGAGAAATTGTGGGACTGTAAATGGCAGCAACATATTTATCTACTGACTGTACCAAAGACTGAGCGACGTCAACGTCTACATGTACCCTGAACTGTCGAGGCGAACCTTAACATGGGTCCCTCAAAGACTTTCAGTTTTTTCTGGCAACCATTTTCCTACGCCAGCCGGTAACCAAGTGGTATAGGAAAATGAGCCACGGCAAAGGTCCAACAGCTACACAACTCGATTGACGTCTGGCAGGATGAAGGGAAAATCTAACCTTTCCGTGTTATCTATAATACCTAATTCCTACTAGCAGAGGTGGCCGGCGTTGCTCGGGTTATTATCAGACTCGCCGCCATCCCGCCCACCAGCAGACTCGACCATACCTCAACACGCTTCGCGCTCAACACGAAGCTGGTCTTGCCTCGACTCGAAGCTGATCTTGCCCTCGAAGCTGATGTCGCACCATTAGAGAATGAAAGATAGTATAGAGGGAAGACCCTCTGCCGGGCGCGCCTGTTGGTCAGGGCAACTTGGCACACTTTGTGCAAAGTAGGGTGACAAAACTGCATCAAGATATATGACTGATTCAAAATGATTCAGGAGTTTTTTTTGGACTCCAAGCTACATTTCTCATGATAAGCAGAAACTCTGTCATTGGGACAAAAATGGTACACAAAACACCAGTGCAAGGTTCCCTTTTAGTATAATTTATGGGTATTATTGTATCAATGGAATCATTGGTATTGGTATGGAATCAGTCAAATATCTTGATGCAGTTTTGTCACCCTACTTTGCGCAAAGTGTGCCAAGTTGCCCTGACCAACAGGCGCGCCCGGCAGAGGGTCTTCCCTCTATACTATCTTTCGTTCTCTAATGTCGTGACTGGAGTTGGTGGCTGAAAGAGACGTGACTCGAGTCCACTCCAACTGATAGCTGAAGTTAAGCGACTGAGGCTAAAAACTCAGTTATGACAAATGTGCGTTGCTCTCGATTACTGCTCCAACGTACACACGAACAAGCTCGATTTTTGTTTTGCCTGTCTACGCTGACTTTTTCCCCGACTATTTATTTGAAGCACACAGTGGAAATGTACACAGTGGTTCAAAAAGAGTGGCAAAGTGCGACGAGCTTTTTCTCCCATTTCTGCTGCTCTGATTGCACTCTTTTGAAAAACAATGTGCTCGCCACATGCGTGCAAAATAGAACCGTTCGTACAGCATTTAATGATGCCCATGCTGGTGATTTGTCAGTTGTGTAGTGAAAAGATGGATCCACGCACCATGTGGTAGATACGGGGTGGACCAAAAGTAGAGCTTGCGCGCGATGTGAGAATGCATAAACACACCTGTGGATGTCTTAAAGAGGACATTTTAATTTTTTTACTGGCGAGCGGATGATCGGACCCAAATCCCCTCAGTGTCATTGAAAGTCATCATTACCCCACTTCATGATGACTTCTCTAACGAGCGGTGACTCTGTCCCCGTGACTTTTTTAGGCATTTCTTTGACTCATACGGTAAAACAGATCCGGCGAAAAGAGACGTTTTCTCGAACACTTCTGAGCGTGGAGGAGGTGCAAGATGCAGCAGAAGTGGAAAGCAACTCTTTCTGACACTCATCAGCGTTAGGCTCTACTTACATCTGTATCTTTTGATCCATCTCAGTCTTTCTTTGTCATTTTTCCTGGTAACATGAAAAGTCCCCCCTGAACATGAGTGTCGACTTGTCATTTAGGTAGGCGCTGGCAGGTGCTACGCACGCTACGCAACAAACTTCACTACTGCTCCACCCTGTACATCCAAGATAGGCACCCAGCAAAATCTATCATGCTGCACATGCACACTTTTTAAAATAAAGGACCCAATGGCACAGGTGGATTTGGCACGCAATAAGACGACGCACGATCCAGAACAACTTGCAGTGCGAGTCATAAAACATGTCCGATAAGAACAAGATGAAGGAGGGGACATCAAGGTCAGCGGAAGGGAAAGGGTTAGCGAGGACAAGAGGAATAAAGTGAAGGCCGGCAAAGAGAGGTGTCAGCACAGAAGTGGAGAGGAAGGCGAACAGTATTTTTGGCTCACAGGGAGGGTCAAATGGTAGAAATGGTCTTTATTGGGTCAAGAGAAATTATTTCACCTGCCCGGGGGAGGGGGGCACTAGACGATCGGATCGAACTTGCGCTGGCGAACTGACTACAGGGTGATCCGAGGAAATGTAAAACTCATGGCGAGTCAGGGAAAATATGCAGAGTTGTTGCAAATCTCCTTAGTCGATCCTGTGTACTTACATGCAAAAACACATTGAGATCCAGGTTGGACTAAGTAGGTTTGCAATATATTTTGCCAATGTTGCTTTCAGCCTTTGTACCGTAGTTCCAGTTCACCCTGTATCGTCGCGTCCGTACAGAGTGGACAAACGAGATTTGCGACTTACTTTAAAAGCGGGAGCAACATGGGCAAGTTGCAAATCTGCTTTGTGTGCTTGCCAGCACGCCAAGTACAGGGTGGACCGAGGATATTTGCAAGTCACTTTGAAGGCAGAAACCGGCACCGCGAATCTCAGGGTGTTCCACCCTGTGCATATATATCATGTCGAAGTAGGTGTAGAGCGCACAACAAGATCTGTAAACGCTCACTGTGTCAGTTGACGCAATGCGTCACCTCTGACGATGACAGCACCGAACTCTGACCTCGTACTTCTGTCCCACCCTGTACTCACCTACGTACATTATCAGACTGTCTGGTGCGAAGATATGCACACGATTTGTCTCCCTCCCCCTTGTAATTCTTGCGAAAAAGCCTCATCGTGGTACGCATGCATGTGTAATCACGTTCGAAAAAAAAGCAAAAGAAACATCTTCCAAGTGGAACAGAGCCGAATTCTCGCGAAATTTGCATTTGCATTTCGCGGGTGCTGCTGCTGTCTTTTATTGCCAGCCCCGAGTTTGTTTATTCCTCTTTCGATTTGCATTTTGGCGGAAAACCGTCGGGATTAAGTGGGGAGAGGGCCAAAGAGGGCCTGGGAGAAAGCTATATTTACTTATACTTCTTTGTTGGGGACCTCTTTGAAAGGAGCTTCTTCATATTGTGTGTGTAGTTGTACACGCTGCCTGCCACGATCAAATACGTATCACACAAGTCATAACTCACAAGGACCTTTTCCTTTTGTGCGGGCGTGCAAGCTCCTTTGCCCCCGAAGTGCGCACAAAGTTTCGTCTTAAGACGCAGATGCACTACACGCACTAGGATAGAATTAGTGGACTACAGGGTGCTGCAGGAAATAAGTTGGGTCGGGACAGAGAAGCACCGGGTGGACCCAGGGGATCTGCAACTCATCTATGCTGGTCTCTGCTTTGAAAGTGAATTGCAGGTCTTTTTAGGCCACCCTGTAAGCACACGCGTGAATACAGGGTGGACTAACGAGATTTGCTCCCCACCCGAACTGCCTCTCCCCTTTCAAATGAGTTATGAATCCCCCTTAGGCCACTCTGTATCCAACTGGTCCACATACAGGAGATTTGCACCTGGCCTGCGTTAGGCCCATCTTCAAAAAATGAGTTGCAAATCTCTTCAGACCTCCCCGGCCACACTTCTAATGCTGTTATCTTTTGACTTTTTCCTCTCCAAAATTTTTGACATCGGCAGAAGCATCGACAAAGCAGAGTTGCCAAAGGCCCTAATCTCATGTCAATACGGAGTGTTTAAAGGAGGCCCCTGTCACGGCGTGGGCCCAAATCCCCGAGAATGTGTCGTCAGCCTCCATGTGATCACTCTCTGGAAAGAACCCCGGTTGATCCAGGTTGACACAGGGAAGAGGCAGACACACACAGCTGGTTGCTGTGTGCGCGGGGGCCATAAATGGATTATAATAATACCAAACTAAGTATATATGACGTTCAGGTAAGCAGCTACTTTTGCCATTTTGGCTCCGCTGACTTTAGTGTACTGATCGTCTCTCCTGTGGGGGCCGAAGGCCGATGACGGCTAGATTAGATGATGGCTTTATCCAGACCAGGCTTCCTCCGGGCTTCCTCCGGGCTTCCTCCGGGCTTCCTCCGGGCTGCTTCCCATCCCTACCTCGTACCAGACGCAGGCAGTAACTGGTTGTGATCGCTACCGAAATTAGAAACTAGTTTTGTCTCGCTGAAGTCCTTTTATCGGTCGTCACAAGCTCCCAATGGGCGGTATAAAACTATACCGATCGCTGGAGGCAACGTCTGAAACTACTTTACCGATCGCCTGAGGTCTCCAGTCGTTTCATACCTTTCGCCCGAGCGCGAAAAGCGAACAGTAAACTAAAGTCAACGAAGTCAAGAATAGTCCCAAAATCGACAAAGTGGTATTACAAGCCTCGTTCTGGCAAAAGTAGCAGCTTTATCGCACTTATTTTGACTTTACAGCCTTCGGGGGCCTTGATGATCACTCTGCCTGCCGCCCTCGGGTCGCCAAGGCGCCCTGAGGCTGCAAAGTCAAAAATGTGCAATAAGGTGCAACTTGACTGGAACAAGATATCCATGTTACCGGCAAAGTGCGAAATCCAGCAATTGCCTAGTCAACCTGTGTACTGACATCTTGGCTTGGCTGTCAATGCGCACGACCTTGAGGCAGCTCACGAATTGCCGTCCGTGCTGGTTGGCAATGTGCACATTGCCTAGTGGTAAGACGCGGTGGAGCACAAGGGCAAGCACTTGCGTGTACAGGAACAAGACAGTCATGGCAGAGGGAATCAAGGAGCATCAAAATTATTTGATGAAGAAGTCTGAAGAAAAGCTGAAGATACAAGCAATGGTGTGCAAATCACCAAAGAACGGCACAAAAGCATTTGTCAGCGACTTGTGGACCTGGATGACAATGAAGATATGAAGAAAACTTGGCAAGATTACCAACTCATGTGCAGACTTAAGGTGGTCCCAGAAGAACTAGTTCGAGATGGTGAAAAGAATCTCAGATGCCTCCAAATGATGTGAAAATAAGCATTGAGAAATTACCCTCCATGAAGCTGCTAGAAAGGAGCCAATAGGTGGTGAACGAGGGTACTCTAAATGTAATTGTACGAAGAAACGTGCCAACTATTGCTGCAAGTGCCCTTAAATTGGCCTGCCCTGCTGTAGTTGTGACCACAGTTCCTCTACTTTCTTCAACAAACATGACTGATAAAGTTACTGCTGACTGCTAAAAATTGTTTTCGTTCATGCTGCTAGTAAGTCTCCACTTTGGGTCGTCAATGTGGCCAACATTTTGTAAACTGCCACGGCAGTGTGTGCAGTGACAAGCCGAACCAACAATACATAGGCTCACTTGGCAATGTGAGCATCGCCGGATTTTGCACGTTGCCAGAAACATATTAACCATGTACTGCATCTCTGTAATGTAACACTATATTTTGCTAGTTTTTGCCAAGGCGATCTGACATGCCCAATGCCTCTTTTTGCCCTGGGGTAGAATAAGGCTCAGGATGCGTCAAATGACGGAGGAGAATGTACTGCTCATGACAAAGACACAATTGATAGTTTAATATAAATTTTGGGGTTACGTTTCAGGCAGTTAGGACAAGGGCAGAATTGGCAGGGGGAGATATTTTACTGGCAGGCGGAGGGGAGAGTGGCCTGGGCAGTCAAAGCAAGGCAGAGTGGGCAGAGAGAAACATAAAACTATGCATATACCGGTATATCCCTCTGTCTACTATATTTTCCCCACCTTCCTAAAATACCTTCTTCTGACTTCTGGATGGAATATCTCCCGTGTGCATTAAAAAAATCCAAAGGCCTGGAAAACCCCTGAGTGGTACACTACATGCCCTGAACCCCTGTTTGGCGGCTCTCTCCCCCTTGCTCTCTTCTCCGACTACTTCGCAAGGCGGGTCGGCACACGGAGAGTGCAGCAGATGAAGTATGGAACAGCTGGTGAGTGCTGTCACTGCAGGTGAAGAGGGAGGAATTGGGGCTTGGGGGGTTGGCACAAATGCACCTGAGGTTGCTCCACCGGAAACTGGTGGGGTCTTGCCACACTTCAGCAAATTTCACCAAAAAGGAGCTAAAAATGGCGTGAAATAGCCAAAGCCGACGTGGACTCACCTCCAGGTAGCTGCATTTTGAGCACTCCAGCATCAAAATGAGTACGCAATCAGTTGAACTTAACTTATGTATCGAATCTTCTGCACAAAAGTCTGATTGACCAGCTTGAGGTGCAGGTTCCGCAATAGAATCAGCCACTACAACGTATGCAACCTACTTTATATCCCTTGCTCTCGCCAAGGACTGTATATTCCACACGACGCAGTTTACTGAAGAGCTAGAAATCAGGGAGCTGATTTGCTAGCTATGATGAATGATATTTTCAAAAAATTGGTTGGCTCACCCTTCACATATTCTGTCTTTCCAGAGTTTTGGTCTTTTCCTGTCCACCTATCTTGTTGTTGTGATTGGCCTCGACCGCTGGATCGCAATTTCTCAACCTCTCAAGAGGTCTCAGGGCGGACGCAGCCGGGCCAGGGTCTGGACTTGGACGGCCTGGATTCTCTCAGCCATTCTCAGCTTGCCCCAGGTCAGTAAAAGTGGGGAAATAAAGATTGTTGCAGTTGCAATTTTCCAGTCGAGGTCATTCAAATGGTCACTCCTCTGGCCGTGCAAGGCCTGTGCCTTTGTGTATTTTTTATGCATCTTTGTATGAAGGGTGGGTCAACGTACCTACTGTGAACATGTTGGCATTATTTATTACTGAATACCTGTCTACCAACAAGGTTCAAAAGACCTCCGGAGCTCTTTGAACAGTTCCTAATTGACAAAGGCTAATAACAAAAGTTAAAAGAACTTATGCAACGCAACGGCAACGGCTTTTTTGTGCCAGATTAAAGGTTGACGTGCATTTTCTCCCCTTTCTTTTTTGTTGAAGAGAAATCACTTTCATCAGCAGTTGGCACCACTCGAAAGCAACATCACCGGGTTGCAGAACTGTCAGAAACTGCTCAGACACTTGTCTTTCACAAATGTGTGCACTCCTTTTGGATTAAACAGCTGCATCGTGCAAACTAACGTTGCTTGCAAAAAAAGTGCAAAGAATTTTGACCCAACACTCACATACTTTGTCAACCGCTGGCAACATTGAGCAACACAAGGGTCGGCTGTTGAAAAATTTGCATTTTTGCTCGAGAGATGTGTGGTATACCTGGCACAATTCCGTGTCAGTGTTGCTCAAGTCTTGAAAGAAAATGTCATGGAAAGAGATATTTGAAGAAACTTGATCTTTTCAGCTGGTCATATTCCACGTCGACCGGGGTCCATTCATCGAGGACTTCTACCAGTGCGTGACCTATGGGTTCTACACAGCCAAGTGGCAGGAGACGCTCTACTCCATCTTCTACCTTCTGCTCATGTTCGTCGTGCCCCTGGTCATTCTCATCGTAACCTACGCTCAAGCAATCATCAAGCTGAAGCGTGAGTACATTATGAATTGGACTGGGGCAAGAATGCTTTGACAACGGTGAGATACTCAAGATAGACTGCTTGTTTGACGAAAAGTAATGAAAGTTTGTCTCAAGAGCAAACTTGACTGATTCTCGTGTCAGCCCTGAAACACTTTTTATTCCCTGGGTAACGTTTGAAAAAACTGTCAGTGATCCCGAGAGAATCAGAGTCAAATTTGGAATGGAAAATAACTTATTCTTTTTTGTAAGACGTACGAGTTCTTGGCCCGGTTTGGCTGGCTCGGCGCAGAAGTGAACACTCGAACATAGTAACACTCCACCGGTAGTTTTCTGCGGAAGAAAAATACAGTCAAAAACGTAGAAAAACAGTGAAAAAAGTAGAAAAAATATCTTTTTCAGCGAAAAAGTTGATTTGTGAAAGAAAATACATTGTACGTATACCCTAAAGTCCTGTATGGATTACTGACAACCCCTTGTCACTCGTCGGATCGGGCTCATTGAATTCCTGTGCTTCTCAAGTTTTGTTTAGAACGAGTTAAATTACCGGGCTTAGCTCGAGTCATTATAAAACTGCTAAGCTGCAACATATGACCCAATGCACTTCGTGCAGTCCCTGCCTTTGGAGGTTATTCGAGGTCGCTATTTTCTTTAAAAGTATTTCACAAACACTAGATCTCTAGCCTCAGTTGGCAGTCTCAAATGACCTTTGACTTCATGCGCTCTCATTTGGGGGTCACTTTACTTTTGTAAACATTTTTGGTTTAAGGCCTGAAATGGCACATTGACGTCAAAAAACTCAATGCGTGCCTCGAGCGACCTCCGAGGCCAAGTTTGACACCCCCGTATGGCCTTCCTTGTGTCAAAAGCCAACTCCATGCCAAATGTGGCACAGGTCCAACTTGTGGCTTGGCCGTGCATGAAGGACAAGAAAACAAAGGGTGAATTGTATACATACTTTTCCACCGTCTGAGACGGACTTTATTCCGCTAAAGAAGTACCAAGAGGTCGCCTTCGTCTTGCCAGAGAGAGAGAGCTTGGATCAAAAGGACCCCTGTGGACTTGCGGACGGTCCTGGTTCCACAATCAAGTCTGCCTTTCACCGACGTTGGGAGGACATTGGAAACAGCGCAAAATCGACCTGTGTCTGACAAGGCGGAAAACACGGAACATTTAATTCGATGAACGGTGCCATCTCTGCCGGTGACCGTCCTAGTTGGAGCCTAAGATCAAAATTTCACCGCATAGTCTGACTGTGCTGCACAAGTTTGCGCTTTAGAAGGTTTTTGACTTATTAGTCAAGTTCTGGACTTTTGGACGTGGCACTCTTGCCACACGTGGCAAAGGGAACCCAAGGTGACCACTTTTTCGGGGGGTGGGTGGGTGTCTGAGGCCATTCCTACCTTATTGGTCTGCATAAAGCGTGTCAATGTCATTGCACGGCAAATTCTGGTGAAAAATATGGGATGATGAGAGTCCGAGAAACTATGGTGAGTTCGTCCCAGACACCTGAAATCGCTGCACTCCCTGTTCTGACATCAGAGGATTTCCTTCAGTGCCAGTGCAAAATCACATATCCTCTCTAATCATATCACTTAATAGTGGCTTCCATCAAAATCTCACCATTTAAAGGTGACTTTTACTCACGTAAATTTGAATTACAGTGGGTGTTCGATTTTTGCAACTTCAGCTGGTGAGAAAAACTCAGCCAGTCTGCAGGATAATCTTGCAAAAGTCTCGATCGAGAACACTGCGGACAAATTCAAACTATTCAAAGATTTGTCTCCGAAAAGATATCGTCACTTTCATACTCAGGAGTGAAAGCAAAACTAATGCCATTGTTGATTTGGTGCCAAATGAGCCAGGAAAACATGGGTTTTCAAATTTTGCCAAATCTCCTGCCCCAACCTCTTTTGGTCAGGATGCTGAACTTGAAAACCGGAGAAATTCAATTGCGTTGGAATTAGCTCGATCCGACCAGTTATAAGGAAGCTGAGGCCGTGTGTAATCCATACAGGACTTGAGGCAGCGTTTTAAAGGGATTCGTTCAAAGAGCCATCGTTCCTGAATTCGTTTCTTTAAAAAGAAATGGTGATTCCTTTTTCCTGAATAGGAATAGGAATGAGAGCGAAAGCCCAAAATCATTTTAGTGCTTTCAGCATTCCTTCTGGCTGACCGGCAGTGGCTGACTAAGCAGAGCGGCAGAAGATGATAAGTAAAACAAACGGGACCGAAACAAAACTACTAAACAAAAGGGGAACAAAAGAAAAAGATTGTGAATGGTAATTTGTTCCTTTTCATTAAGGAACGGAACAAGCTGCGATCAAAATATTAGGAATTAGTTCTTCGTTACAAGGGCTTTATGAAGCTCTGAGTTTAGGCACGCAGTAGAATGTATTTTTGGAAACATTATCATCAGAGGATGCCGACATTATGAAAAATTGCCGAAATATGCAGAAATTATGTAAGAAAATCGCCAAATATGCAGAAATTATGTAAAAAAATTGCCAAAATATGTACCCTTCCCATTTTGTTGGAGCTCTTTTCGCTGCTTATCGTAGGCATAGCGTACTTGCCTTTTTCTGGCGACAGAAGCACTTCGACATGGTTGTCTGGAATATATTAGTTAGTTATAAGTTACCACCACAGAGAACGACAGATTTTGCCATGGACGGGCCTGTCTGGATTCTGACCTAACTGGTCAAGCATTTTCTATGGTGTCACTATTCTTTATAGCACGTGGTCACCATAAATTGATAATCCGGCTATCCATGTTGAGTATCCACGACTCTTGGACATTTATTATCGAACTTCACCTACTAGCGGGCGTGTATATTCTTTGGCCAAATTGAATGAAGCTCTTAAATTGACTTATATCAGCCTATGTTTGTGTAGCATACGCATTCATATATGAGGCTAGACTAATTTTTCAATATCCTTCCGGACGCCAGATTTGTTGCGAGACTCTGTAAGATTCCGTTCTAGTCAAATGGAATGAAGTTTTTGGGTCCCCTCTTTGCCTTCAAAGTTTAAGGACACAGTACATAAGGACTAAGCTGAAGCACTGTAGTTAACTGGCTCTGAAAACAAAGTGTGTTCGACTTTGCCTTCCAAATCTGAAAGCCTTGTTATGTACTGAGCTTACGCAGAAAGACTATATTGCAAAAGAGGGGCGTCAGATTTGATCCAGCAGCGTCTGGTGAGCATTTCAAGCTGACTCGTATACAGCAAAAATGTCAGAGTTGTTTTCACCACGCCGGTACACAAATTTCTGAGCCCTATGCATGACTTGGCAAGGAAAAAACGTCAATTCCAGAGCAATTTTTGGCAATTTTACCTTTTTGGTAATTTTTTCCTGGAAGTCCCGAGAAACCAATGAAGTCCAAACTGCGTTTGAGACAGAGTGAAGTCTTTGAGCCATTGCAACCAGTTTGTCACACAACGGACAAGGATATGTCAAATATTCTTAAGGAAGTATGTGATTCCCCATGATTCTTGGCCTGAGAAGTGGTTTTCTGCCGCTGCTCATCCTCTATCCATATTGTCACTAATAAAAGAGATGGGATGTTTGTGTGTGTCTTTGTTGCCGCCTATCGGCCAAGTGAACGATCGCAGAAGACTCAAAATCGGCGTGATAGTTCCTTGGGCCACTGGTAACAATGTAGGCTAGGTGGTGTTGGCCAAGAAGGCCAAAATGACTTCGTCTTAAATACCGTAAAGTCACTTTTAATAGCCGCCCTCCCAAGAAAAAGTTGCCGAGACTACTGACAATTAAAAATAATAGCCATTCTCAAAAAATGGCTACGCGTCAATGAGAAAAACACTAGCTGGGCCCCTGGGCCCAGCCTCCCCCCCCCCATGTCAGTAAACTGGAGGAGCATTATTGACATCTTCAAAGAAGCTGCTCAATATCCCTAGAGCAGAGCTAGCAGCTCTACCAACATTGAGCATTGCTGCTACAGCTGAAAAACTGGAAAAGGATATGAGCAAACCAAGTGAAAGAGGATGTGCGTGTGTGTAAGCTTAACAGTGCAGTGACGGAAATTATTAAAAAAATGTTGCGCTGCAGGCTATTTAGGCTCATAAAAAGTGCATCCGAACCTTTGGCATTTGGGCTTGGGCTCAGCCTGACGCCATCCCTAAGTAGGTGTCAAGCTTTTCAGCAGAATGGACTCATTTCTTCACTAAGACAGGCAGCTTATTTTGCTTCATGTCCACCATGTTTCGTGTATGTCTTCTGTATGCACTGGGCAGTGCCAGGCATTTTAGCTCGTCATCAATATTCATGAACGTGATGATGTTGACGCTGTCAAGGTCAAGAAACAACTTTCTTTGACTAAGACTTTGTCAATTCCAACTTGATTGTGATTGTTTTGTCCTACCAGTTACGCATTTCTACTGGACGGGACTAAGCTGGACTTGTTTTTTTTAGTGCTGAGCTTGCTAAATTAAGGTCAGAAAAACACAGAAAAAGAAACTTCTGAAAATAGTTCGTTTTACATCGAGACTGAGTTTGAACCAGTTTTTTCAAGTGGAGGCGGTAGAGTAACTCAGTTAAATAGGTCATTTTGCTTTCCGACGGCGTCCTATTTATCTTACAGAGTGACTGAAAATGATTTGGAATATGACGATGTCAATAGTATTTTTGCAATAACTCTTTCATTTGTTCTGATAATCACTTGAAATTTCGGAAACTTACTTGTGGCAATTACTTCATGTGCTAGTTGTGCTTCCGGCTCACTTTTACTACCGCCTTCAGCATGGGTCTCCACTTCGAGCAGGTCTTCCGGACCTCAGCCATGTCAATGTCATTCTACCTTGTCGTGGTCGCAGCCTAGAGTGAGTTGAGGTTGCCCTGGTGGTGGACATGGTTGAACCTCTTCTCAATGGCACTCTACCAGCTAAAGTCCAACGGGCTTAAGCCGGGCAAGGAGGGAGGCCAAAAGTTGGCAAAGTAGATCTCCAGAAACTTCCGGACTCAGACGGCCGTGTGGAGGTGTATCCTGCCTTGCAACCGCACATAGTTACCATCAGGAGAATTGGCACTGATCCATTGCAATACTTCGTACATGAGCACCTGGTAGCAGGCAGCTGCATCCATCCTCCTTTGGCTCAAAAAAGATGGGCGCATCCTCCTGCCATGGGGGCTGGGTGTATTGTCTGGCCGATGGCCTCAGCCCCCTCAGAAGTGTGCCTGAGTGAGCAACCGAGTCAAACAAGAGACTTCCCGCCAGCTTCCTAGACAATCTTTCGGCCTACATACTCACATCGTACTTTTCGGCTACCCAAAGCATGGAGGTAGTAGACTTGACCTTCTTTTGACTTTGGCAGCTGACGTTGCAGTGTGTGCCCAACCTCTCTCGGATCTGCCTTGAAGCCCTGCTGCCTTTCCAAGTGCTGCCTGACGCTGTAGACCGTCCCCCTTAACACGTTGGCGACCTCGGGGACGGTGAAAATGCGTGGAGTAAGGCCATCATGCCTCCATGTTGAAAAAGGAACAGTTTCTTGTCGGTCATCAGTAAATAAGATTTACTCATTTTTCTTTGTTCTACCAGGCCTTACTACGGGAAAAAGTCGTTGCTTACCTTTAGACCGTTGTTTTCATGACCTAAATATTTGTCTCTTTCATCGCACCCGGTACCTTTTTGTATTGGCAGTTATTTGATGGAAGACTTGTTTGATCTCGAGCAATTATGACCTTACAGTAAACTGATAAACAATATGGGCCAAGAGGTCGAGGGATCATCGGAGAACTTTTGTTATTTAAAAATGTCACTAGAAGATGGACCTGCCTTTTTCAGTTTCATGCTGTAGCAGAAATGTGATGCTGTTATTTTTGCGCTACATCCGTCACCTGAAAGTAAAATAGTTTCAGATGTGGGCCTTCCTCAAATAAGGCCCCGGGGCTCTTAGAGGGCGGAGGGCGGCTAAATTTCGGGAAAATAGCGGATCTGGTGTAGTGGATCTCAGCCACGTGTCTGGAGCCAATGTCCGCACCAAGGGAGGTGGCCGCCATCACTCAAAGGCTGACTTCAGCTCCAGCAAGGTGGCACCCTCGATACGCCTTGACAAAAAGCGCAGAGGTGGTGGCCCACTGAGAATTTATGAGGCTAACCTTGCCTAACCTGGTGCGTCGGTGATTTACGCTATTGGAGTCAAACACAGTAGCCAGCCTTCTCCCCTGATGCCAGGCTTCTCGATTTTTTTTCTTTTGGTCTGGTTCGTACTGACTCCACACAACATGTTGGCATCCCTGAAGGCATCCCTGAAGGCATCCCTGAAGGCATCCCTGAAGGCATCCCTGAAGGCATCCCTGAAGGCATCCCTGAAGGCATCCCTCAGCCTTGCCTGGGATGAGATCATGAGGGAGTGCATGAGGAACGAACAGGCGTCACCCCCGAGCAAAGAGGACGGTGGCAATGCTATAAAAGCCTCTGACGGACCACCCTGATGGAATAAGTTTGTTCCAGGTACAAGAAGGCTCATTTCCAAGCGAATTCCTCGGAGCAATGCTGCGTGCACCATTTTTGCTTGAAGTGAGGAAAAAAGAATGAATTCCCTTTAAATTAAGTTCTTATCCTCCATGGCCGCCTGTGTCTTCTCGATCAGTGTGGCCATGTTGACAACCCAGTTACGCCTGTGGTCCTTCATGACTACGATGGTCCCTCCACACTTGATCGAACAGCCTCAGGACCAAATTGAGTTGCTCAATTTAGTATGGTGCACGATTAAGAGGGGCGGCAAAAACAAACTTGTAAATGGCTGCTGGATTGCAACATAAGACCTTGCACCCCTTTCATTGCTCTTCCCCAAACCTTTTGGAAGAGCGCCACAGCATGCCCAAAATTGCAGCTTCCCTTTTGCTGTGTCCGGTCCACCCTCCTCAGTGGTTTTGGCGACTTTTCGAGGGTTCGCTGCACGTTTTTGGGCCGCTAATGCAGACTGCATCATCCATCAGTACGTCATTTTCGTTTGTTTGGGCTAAAACTTGCCTGGTTTCAAAATTGCTCGACTGAGAGCGGAGGTTGTACCATGAGGCGTGGAAAATTCCATCTCAAAAATGGGGCATGGAAATAAGATTGCAACATTTTTGCACGACTAAGCGTGGCAAGATGAAGTGCGTACACTGGTCCAGCAATTCCATGATCCTATAGTTGAAGCTGCAGGGACCCTCTGTAACTCTGTACAGTTTCAGCAAAATCCCTCTGCCCAGTTTCAAGATATTTATCTTGCTCTGAGAGTGTCAAGTAGCGGCCCATTTCCAGACCTGGTAAGTGTGTGAGGAAATATTTTATGCTACTGGCTTTGTTCGCATAATGTGCCTAAAGATTGGCCCCGTGGCGTGACAAGAAATCCTCGAAAACTCTAATCCACAACCTTGACACCAAAAGTCCAGCACTTTCTTTAGTTTTGATGAAAACATGTTGAAATTAATTCTTTCGGATCTGACTATATCCTATCGATTTTGATGTAGCTAGCACCGTAATAAACGTGCAGCTGCCTAATAACGACTTTGGTACAAATATCTTTCTCTCCAGACACTTGTGCCGTCCGAGGTGTCACGCATTATCTAGCACACATGCAAAAGATGACGAGAAGTAATGGCCCTACTAAGGCTTTCCCCCTACACGGAGAGGCCAAATTAATTAGACACTATAATGTACATGGAAGTAGAGTCCTCTCTTTCTCTCTGCCTCAGCTTTCTCAGTGGGATGAAACTTTCGAGGGTTAAGAAAATGAAGAAACCTGAGGCTTTTCCTTTCGTCATGCGTATTTCTTGCTCATACTAGATTCCCCTAAGATAGTAGCTATGAGTAATAAATTGCCTCATTTTACTTCTCACGTACGCAAATACCTTTTAAAGCTCCAAGGACAGAGATTCAATAAACGAGGCTTCTTCTTCTATCATCGTCACACGCGACGATGTTGAGATCCTTCGAGATGTTAATATGACAGTGGAGGCTCCTTCAACTTCAGCCTTGAGGACATTGTTGTGCTGCCAATGGATTAGGGTCAGCTAGCTCACATGTAGTTAGTAAGGACACAAACATTCTGGCCTTGACCAGTAACTTATCTCTCATTGAAGACCACTCCTCTCCTTCTCTCTCTACAGACGTCCATTGTACCATTCTTTCCCCCTACTTCTCATTTTGGCATTTTTGTCCCAAAACAGCTCCAGAATGGGCGCAAACACTAAAACCCTGGCAATAAGTCGTGGCAATGTGGCAACCTTAGCTATTCAACATAATTAAAGGAGACGGTGTTTTCAGCACAGCTAAGCACCTTCTCTACAGAACACTTTTAGCCATCATCACTAGGCATCTAGGGCAAGCGTTTTTGTGTTTTTCAACTCACTACCAAATGGTTCCAAACTAACGTTGGGTGCGTTACAAAGGTGGTTACCTTCAATTTCAGTGCTTGTGACACCACCACCACCCTCCGAGTGCACTAAAATGAAAAAAAAGAATTTTTATTTCAAAGTGAATCCAAACAACGGACGTTGGCTGTGCAACTAAGATGGTTACCTAAGGTTTCAGAGCTTGTGCCTACCCTGTACATTGTTGTAAACAGATGAAACTTTTACTGCAAAGCGAACCCTGACTATGGCTCTAGGGCGGGCAACTAAAGGGGCCGGGGGGCCATAAGCAGAGATCAACATGTTTGGAGACATGGAGAAGGACAAGGTAAGTGATGCTGGGTGGGTTGGGGGAGTCGCACGAACTCGCTCAGACAAATGAAATGTGTGGAAGAACCCTTAGAGAAACCCTGAGACGAACCCTGAGCTTCATTTCGTCGATTCTCCTGCCCTGGTTTGACCACGTAGGGACTATGCCAGAAAAATGTCTGAAATTCCACTCTAGTGAGTCTGAACACCAGCTGAAGGGAAAGGTCACGTACGTTTCACTCAAAGAAATTATTTCATGACATCCACAGAACAACTGTCAATAACTAGGGTGTCTTGTGAATCTAGACAAGATTCTCTCGAGCGCCTCTCCAGAGAAACCTCCGGAGAATGCAGTAAAGTCACTAGTAATAGCTGCGGATTTTTTATTTTTTATTTTTTTTTAAAAAAAAAAAATCGCTCTATTTTCTGCGGGTATCTTCGAAGAGCGGCTAATATTTTACAATGAAGACTTGATTAAAGAAGATCCCTTTCCTGACACAATTTTTCTTCATGGTATTTTGAGCATCCTCATCTACATCACCCGCAACAAGGCACTTTTATTGTGTCAGACACCATCTCAGCTCGCATGAAGATGTCAGTGATGGTCTTGCAGCTCACCGACATGGGGGGGGGGGATCCTGTGACCAAAGGCCCAGTTGATTTTTACTTTAACTATTAAAAGTGACTTGACTTTTATAGGAACTCAATGGGGAGGTCAGTTTCTCCAGACTTCCTTTCTATTGAAGCAACGTATTGATGAACAATGTTCCAGGAACGAGGTCCCATACAAACGAGGAACAGAATAACCAGGGTCGAGGAACAGTGCGAACGACCCCGATCCTCCTTGGCCGTTTCTGACTCCCGGGTATCCTGACTCTCTTCTCTCAGTTCCACAAGGGGCATCATGGAGACAGCAGGAGAAAAATGTCTGACAGCAGACTTTGGGGTCCGGCTTCTACTTCATGCAACTGGAGTCATTTAGTGTGAAAGTCAAAAGTCAGGACTCTTTGTCCAATGCTGGATTTATGCTGTCTACGAGTTTTTTCCCCCGAAAATGATAATCTACATTCATTCTTCCTGGGCCTTGTTTGGAACGAGTTCAGGAATGGGAACAGGAAAGATTCCCCATTTTTGGCAGGAACGACGAACAGAGACGTAGGAGGAGGTTCATGAACGGGAACGACCTGATTTGGGGGAAATCGAACGGGAATAAAAGGACTTGACTTGGTCATGGAGGGAACGAGTTCCAGATCTTGACAAATGAATCAGTCAATACTGTGTGTAGGAGGTCCATTTCGTAGCTCCCCAACGAGGGAAACATGCATGACAAACCTCGCATTGTGCTTTTTAATCACTTATGCAGATTGAAATCACTTGCGAACGTCTTGGCCCATCTCTTCGGCAATCTCTGAGCCAAGGTCGCAGTCCTTTTTTTTTTGGGGGGGGGGTCAGAGTGAAGCCCCAAGACTTTCAGTATGGTCCGTAAATGTTGTCGGCTTCGACTGTTCCGCTCTGCTTGCAGCCATGTATATTGTGAACCCTCGCACGCTTAGCCGCTCACAGTGTACAAGAGACCGCACTGAAGGTTGCCATGGTATAGTACGTGTCTTACAGAATCTCGTGATATGTCAATTTGTCTAATGCTTTTGCAACTAAGCACATTTCGCAACCAGACAAGACTTATGGACAATACTGTACGTGCCACATCTGTGAGATCCCCAAGATCCTGAGCAAAAAAGTGGTCTTAAAAGGGGTAACGTCTGGCACATTTTCACAAGAACAATGTCCCACAATGTACAGGGATGCCCGACAAAAGTGGGCTTTTTTATAACAGGTATACAGTTCTGTGATGATTCTATTTGATGAAGGTCTACCGTAGCCCCTGACGTCGAGTCTCAAAAGTCGATAGCCGAACAAAACTGGAGAACAAGACAAAATCAAGAGTGACAACGAAACCGTTGACACCTTCGACTTCAGACAAGCCAACAAAGTGATTTCGGTGACACTGAGTAGCTGTGCACTGATTTATTGAACTGGTCTGTTTCCACTAATTTGATCAATCAATTCGTCTAATGTCCGATGTTATCTTGCAGAGAGTGAGCGGTCGTTCGAGGCCACCAGCGACTTGAGCCACAGCGAGAGCCACCGACAGAAGCGCATGCGCAAGGCCACGAAGAGGTCGCTCCACATGTCTCTTTACATCGTGGGGGGCTTCCTCCTGTGCTGGATCCCGTACTACACGCTTTCATTCTGGCTGCTCTTCAAGACGGAGGAAGAGAAGCAAGAGGTAACCGCAGTCAGGGACGACTTGCACAGGGGCAAAAGAAGGAAAGTTAAATAAATAAACAAAAAAAAACCACTGCTTGTGCAACCGCGTCCAAAGCCATCGTAATTTGCCTCGTAATGACCCAAAGTTGCCTTCCGGACAAAGTTTGTGGTAATGGCTAATATTGATACTGCTCAAGAGGGTCATCATTTCTCAGGGGAAGGAGATTATCATGCTAATACAGGGAGAAAATGGCAAAGTTGCACTATGAGAAGCTGTTGACGCCGTTGCAGCCACAAACCTGAAGTACAGCGCGGTGGTAAAAAGCTCCAGGGAGAGCAGCGGGAGGCCCAAGGGCCTTTTCCTGCGCCATTGATCAGCACACGCTTATATGAATGCTTTCTCCTCAACTCCTCCAGGGTTGTTGGTCAGTGTAGATAAAATTGTTTCCTCACATTATCACTGGAGTGAGAGAGACCCAGGGGGAAGAGCTGACCACTTTATCTCTGTCCGTAGGAGGGCAGCACCCTCATGGAGAACATCTTCTTCTTTGGAATGTCCAACAGCCTCATCAACCCTCTCATCTACGGCGCTTTTCATCTGTGGCGTCCCAATGCTGGCGGTGGCAACAGCGGCGGAGGTGGAAGCTCCGCCGTTCCGACGTTCAACGCCAGGCAGCCCACAATCAGCATCGCCAGGTTCTCCTCCCGCAACAGCAAGCTCCTCAGCAGTAGCGCCATCGCCGAGAACAACAGCGGCGGCAGAGGCGACGTCGCGCCTAGGATGACGTTTAAGCACCCTTCGTTCCGGCGGCGGGGCGGCAAGCACCTCCGCTCTTGCCTCGGTGCAGTCGAGCGGCGGTGCGCCAACGCCGCGGCCACCGCCACCGCGGCCTCGTCTCCGAACCCTCGGCCTCCGCCCGTGACGCGCGCCAAAACGGCGCACAATGGTGCAGGTGGCGGCGGCGCCTACGCCGCCTCCATGACCCGCTGCGCCACGTTCGACTGCGCGACGGAGCGCGTGGATCGGAAAAAGGTGTCCCTCAAGCGACGCCAGCTCAAGGGCCGTCTTGACAGCCAATCTGACCCCGGAGGCTCCATCTCTCGAGGTCTTGCCTTCGACTACTCGCAGGAGATCCTCGGCGTTCATGACAAAGAAGAGAAAGTTTGACTTATTTTAAGTATTGATTTGTAACTATAATGAATGCTTTTTGTTGGGGTTACGCGACCTAACATGGCTATTGACTACGGAGTAGTGACGAGGAGCCATACGGTGTGAGTAGGTAGGTAGAGGCTTGAGTAGGCAAGCATCTACTCTGCTTTTAAGACAGCTTTTCTAAATATAAAACTTCCTTGCTTCACAGTATGTATTTTTTTTCCTTTTTTTGGCAGAATTAATCTGTTCATGAACACGGGACCAGTGTAATTGTTATGATATTTGTCATCACAGCTGTAGTGTGGCTTCTTCATTCTTCCTAGTGTCCGTAGCCGACCTTCTTCAGGTCCTTCGGCTGAGTGACGTAGTAACCCCAGGGCGCGAAGTAGATCTTCTCGTAGCCGTGCTTGCCCTTCAGCTCGCTGGGGCCGCGATAAACCTGATTGCCGCAAGAGAAGGTTGTGACGTCCAAGATGAGTTAGCCCGGAAACATAAGTGTGGATTTTCTTTTCCCTTCATCGTCACCAACGGTACAATGTTTGGAATGGTCATGATCCAGCTCTTTTTGTACATCAACATGGGTCTCTTTTCCCCCATGAATCCAGCTGTCCCGATCACTCTGGATTCACGATCTGGGCAGGTCACACAAGGCCACAAAAAGGCTTGACCGTTACCAGAACAGGATGAAGCAAAAAAAGTCTTATAAGACCCCCCCCCCTCCCCCCATTAGTGACTTCTCGACAAAACTGTATTTATGTACTGCTCCGGATGAGACGAGCGCGTTGCGGTTGGCGGAAGAATAGATGAACAAAATGGCTTTTTAAGCCTCGCTTCCCCCACCTCTCCGAAAGTTGTTGCTGGTGCTGCCTTTCTTACGAGTTTGTTTGTCAAGGGATGTCAGTGCCATTAGGGTCCTTCCCCATCCTTGCCGGATATTGAGTGACACGATCAGCTGCCAGATATGGCAAAAATGACATTCTCCTATTTATTCAGTACATCATGTGACCAGCATAGAACATACGGTGAGGGAATTCCGCATATCACAGCAGATTCGCTTGACTTGACATCAGTAGTGGTAGCAGCGGCGGCTGTGAAGGCTCTAGTGGTAATACTTTTTTATCTTAAGGTCAGCCGGCTGAGTGTTGTAGTATCCCCAGGGGGCGAACTCTACGCAGTAGGGGTCGTCATAGGCGCACTTTTTGTCATTGGGGCCGCGGTAAACCTAAGGGAAGACAAACAAAAAGTTTTTTTTTTGTTTCAGGGGAAACTTTCCCATTAAACTCTAAGAGGCAGTAAAAAAACCCCGTCAGATCAGCTGTGATATGCAAGAGTTTCCACTTTCGCCAGCTGTCATGCCGCTTAAGGCCCCAAATCCCTCTCTTGTCTAAATTTCTTTTGTCTTCGTTTAGGAGAAAGAGACGTTTAAGGGCGCGTTTTCACTACGAAGAAGACAAACTTTATCAACAGGTCGAAGTCAGAGGAAGCTTTTGTTTGTTTATGCCAGAGACAAAGGGTGTTTGAATGAAAGAAAATCTGCTGTGACAGCCGCACCCGCATGTTAAATACTCCGCCAACCGTAACGCTCATCTCACCTGGATCTTGACCCGTCCGACCTCCTTGGGCCCGTAGCCCACGGGCTCGTGGTACGCCGGCTCCGGCTTGTACGATCTCCTCACCTGTACTTTTTCCCTGCCCACCTCCGCCTTTCCGTAGGACGGCGCGGGCGGCGCGTACACCGGCGCGGGCGGCGAGTATGGATCGTCGGGGAAGGCGAACGGGTAGGCAGAGGTCACGCCCACGAGGACGGCCACCAAGAGCAACGCCTGGAAGAATGCGTGCACATTGTACTGCTACTTCTGCTATTGCTACGTTGTACGCCCTGCCAAGATGGACTTCTCAACGTCAGATAGCCTCGAATTTGAACCCTGTCTTCAGTCACTTATGTTTACTAAGCAGATGCTTGACAGAAAGAGGTCAAGTCTGTCTGAGTTGGGTCCTCAATACAAGAGAGCTGGCAAATGGGCTCTTCCTTGGCTGCACTTACGACCGCCTTTCTTTCTCTGCGAAAAGTGATGACGTCCAAGTCCCTCTGTCAGCACTTTGACGCGCAGTTCAACAACTCACGGAGACGTCACAACAGCGCGCGTTTGTTGCTAACTATTGTGACACACTTGATTGGGCGCTTGGCGGAAAAGAAAAAGTGAGATAAAAGATCCACTCATGCATTTATTCTTTTCCGCCAAATTGTCTCTCTTGCTCAAATCTTACCGCATATCCCATGGTGTGTGTTTGTGTAAGTGTCTGTCTGTCTGTACGCAAAGTATGTGTATGTGTGTGCGTCAGAGAAAGTGGTTCTGGCGGCTGATGACGGTTTCGCTCCTTTTATAGGTGGCAAAAGGCAGGCCAGAGCTAATGATGAAGCCAGGACGAACGCAGGAGGCATCATCCTTCTGGTGCCAGCTACAGTAGCCTCCCATTAATGGCTGCCCATTACGCTGCAAATCCTCATGAGGGCACTTGGGTGAAAAGAAAAATGGCACCACCGGTGCCAGTCTTGATGGTGCAGGGCGTTGCTGCAAAGCTGTTTCTGGCTAGGGATGGAGTCGAGCCGAGCCCCCACGTACGTCTTTGGACCCGTTGAGCCCGCCTGTCCCGCAGCCCGCGTTATCACTGGTCGGAGCAGTCGCGGTCTCGTGTTATCAGGGCGTCCCTGTAAGGTTATTTCGCCCTTTTCGCTACCACAGAGAATGAGAAAAAAAAGGCGAAGTCCCGTGATGGAGAGAAGAGAAAATAATGCGTGCGTTTCACAGCTCCAGAAAATGTATCGAATTTCATTAGTATTCAGCAAAAAAGTTTTCCTTTTAAAGAAAAGTGTTTCATTTGCTTCATGTCGAGAGCCGGGCAAGGTGTGACATCTGTCTTCACCTCTGCTAATGCAAACAAGGACTCATCGGTCCCGTGGATCGTGTGAGCCGACAAGAACGGGGGGAGGAGCTGGAGGGGCAGCTCTTTGCGGCTCTCACTGGGTGCTGAGACGACAACGAACAGTTGTTCTGCGCTCCTCCGTCTCCTCCTCCTGTGCCTATTATTATTATCAAGGCTTAAAAGCATGAAAAGCAACCTATTCAACGAGGCCAAGACGCTTATGGCCAAGCCCTTGTCTGAGGACCCCAACGCGGATAAAGCAATAAAGGGTGAGAAGAAGTTATGTCTAATAAAAGTGTCGCCAGCTTCAGATTGAACCTGCAAAATTAAGGCCTACAATAAGAGTACAATGAGGTGAATGTGTGACTCCTCCATGGTCCCTCTTCCCTCCTCCCCGCCCCTCACCCACTGGCTCCTCCATCCTTTTCTCGTGACCCAGGTGTATTTGTATTAATTTAAAGAAAAAGTGCTTATTTTTTTTTAGCTGTTACCTTTCCCTTTTATGACCGTCCCTGTTATTGTCCGACGTCATTAGCGTGATTTACACGCGCATTCACTACCGCGTGCGCGCGTGTGCGTGTCTGCAGCAGCTGGTCTATTTCAGTAGAGTTTAGGGGCAAACTTTCACCATCATCTGGAGAAGAAAAGATTGAGAAAACGTGACCGTAGATGAGGAAATGGACGAGCAGAGGGAGGGAAGGAAGAAATCTCTATTTTACGCTTCCCCTTTTTTTTCAAGAGACTAAAAATACTAAATGCCTTTAGAGTCCTGCCCCTAACGAGAAAAAAAGATATCATGGTTTAGTGAATATCTGTGAAAGCGCTTCCGACCATTTTTACGCCCCCTGTTACTTGCCAGGCTTTACTGATATTAGGTCATCGAAGCCACATGACTCCTCGTCGTGTGCCTGAGTTTCAGCTGCTGCTATTATGTCATTTGTCATTGCACTACCCTGTAGTGCACCACTGCATCCACTTTCTATGTAGCCCCCCCCCCTGTGTATCTAGCTCACTTGTCAGCTGCTGCTGCGGATAGAGCCGCAGCTGCAGCTTGCGGCAGCTAATCCTCCTCTTCCTGGACGCCCATGCACTTAAGAATCGGACACGTGACACGATTGCATTAAACATGTCCGCCAATTACTACCAGGAGCAGTTCGAGAAGCTGCTGGACCGCCCCGGCCCCATCCGCGACGCCCTCGTCTATGCAGAGCAGACGACCAAGGTCAAGCGCGTGTACATAGCGCTAGGTGAGATCTTGAGATCTCGTCGACAAAGACGAAAGTTGTCCCGTGCCATTGTGAGGCACTGTCCACCAATGATCTGGTCAACCATTTTGACCCCCTCCTTGCGGAGACCTCGGTCGGACAGTATTTTGTGACTCACTCAGTACGTGTTTCAGGCATTATCGGCGTGGCCACTCTGTGGCTGATGTTTGGCTATGGCGCCCAACTGCTGTGCAACTTCATCGGCTTCGTCTATCCCGCCTACCGGTCCATCAAGGCCCTGGAGAGCCGCGACAAGAGCGACGACACCCAGTGGCTGATGTACTGGGTCGTCTTTGCCCTCTTCTCAGTCGTCGAGTTTTTCTCCGACATCCTAGTTGGATGGGTCCCATTCTACTGGCTGCTGAAGGTGACAAAAACGCCCAACTTCGACTGGGCCTTGGTCATTACTGGACCATGACGATGGTCAAGAAGTTTGCCAAGTATACCTGGCCGGTGGTGGAAGTTGTCCTAGGGTTTTTCATGATATGACTTTCTTCCACCTGAGTCTAGAAAGTCGACATGAAATAGGTGATAGACAGTGGAGCATCTATTACAGTGGAACACGCTTAATCATGGTACTCGGGACCGGGAAAGTTGCACTTAGGCCAAACATTATCAAATGCTTTATGCCGAAACTTTATGGACCGGGACTTGCCAATCGTGCATGCTTAAGTGAGTTGCACAATTAAGCGCCACAGGATTAAGCATTGCATTAGTAAGCGTTGCGCAAGCAGGTGGGGCATGATTGAACATTGCTTGAGGAAGTGTGGCACGAGGAAGGGTTGCATGAGTTGAGTGAGAATTGCACAGGCATTGCTTGAGGAAGTCTTATATGTGCAAGACTTGCATAAGCATTGCAGGAGTAAGTGTTACAAGAGTGGGCTTCGCACGAGTAAGTGGGCTCCACTGTCTGTTCCACTTCACCATGTTTGCTCCTGGGTAATCAAGTCGAGATAATCTCACCATGAGTGGCAACTGTAAGCAACTGTAAGCAGAAACTTGTAGGTTCGGTTCGGTTCGAGTCGGGTTTGGGGTTGAGCTTTTCAGGTTCGTCACGAATATTTGAGCCGATTTCTTTATGCTCTTCAACAGCTTGACTAAACCTTAAAACCAAGGCCAAGTAGCCTAATTTTAGATTCAATCAGACGTTTTCATGTATATTCTTCCTCGCCAAGCAGTCACTCAGTTTCAGCAGTGATTCGTATGTCTCGCTTTCCTCGTCCTCAAATCGACACATCCTCTTGGGCCAGATGTTGTGAACGTTTTCCGCCTGTAAACTGACCGAGTTCAGGCGAATGAGTTTTACATAGGCCTTAACATATTGAAAATGAAGGCCTTGGGACCGGAGGAAACCTTTTATCCGAGATTGATCATAAAAGGTTTACTGCACTTACTAGCAGGCACCACAATGAATTATTCAGATGTCGAGTACACTTATGTCAGGTTAAGTTAGGTCGGTTGCAAGACTTTTTCCTACCTTATTTTTCTTCAAAGAGGACTGACTAGCCTGGCCCTTGACTATAATCGACGTTCTTTAGGGTGCACTACATAAAAATAGCTGCAAAACTTTGTTTACTACGTCCAAGGGTGACCAGGGAAAGTCCAGCCTATGTAATTTCCTTCCTAAATAGGTGGGGCCTGTGAATTTGTTTATTCCATCGCTATGAGCGAGGTCCTCTGCATTTGGAGCAGCAATCGGGTCGGGTCGGGTGCTTGAGACCCCGAGCTTCGCCCAGGTCTACCTATGAGAAGTCGGATCACACCCGGGTTTTGTGGGATGCACAGGAATGAGTGTCGCACTCGTAAAATTAGCAACACGTTGTGCCAATATTTCCTTATTTAGTGCCAAGATAGACGTTGCAAGTAATGCAGTAAAGAGTGGCCGATAAGTTCTGTCACGTCTGCAGTTGGCCTCATGTAGCCAGGTCCTTCAATACTGATGTTACTCATTCTGTATTGATTCCTCGTAACTCGAAGTGGCCTTCATGACGCTCTCCAGAGGTCCGCGAGAGACCATGCTAGTGTCCAGCACAATGTTGAATTCCTCCTCCGTCACGGCGGAGGACTTCATAGCCTGCAAGTATTGGTGCAACTCTGTACGTGTCATGCGTACGAACTGAGCTAACGTCTTTACTGAATGCCTAAAAGAGTACTCTGCTATAACACCGGGTGGGTGTGTGGCAGCCACTGTTGCTCACCCTGTATCCAAGCTCTCGGCCATGCACTGTTGCTTGTGACCATCTTTTCAGTGCTTCTTCTTACTTTGGTGCATGAGCCCCTTCGAGGGATCCACCCTGATCTACAACCGCGTGATCCTACCCTACTTTCTCAAGCACGAATCCGCCATTGACGACGCGCTCAAGAAGGGATCGCAGGGATTCTCCAGATTTGCAGACTCGGCTATTGAGAAAGGTGACCACTCAACATGTACTTCAAGAGTGACTTCATTCACTAATGCTACTGTCCTATATTTCAGCCAAAGACATTGCCGCTGAGCAACAGCTTCGCAAGGACGATTGAACGGATCATTCCAAAGTCTTCTTCAAGATCTGCGTTTATTTCTTCACAGAAAAAAAAACATGTCAGATTGTCAATATGTAACCTACAGGTGCCATCCGAGATCAGTTTCCTTGATTTACAACAATTTTCTTGTGCGTGTGTCCAAGAGTCAAAGATGTTGATGGCGAATATACTGCACATCTTTTAGGTATGGATGATGACGGCCATGCACACAAGATTGCTGGTGTTGGCTTGAGCTTAATGTGCACAAAGGGAATTAATATACCTCTAATGTAGGAAAGACAGAAACGAAATTTCTACAACGCGAAAAAGGAATGTTCACGTTCCTCTAGGTGACTTCTGGCCAATACAATCAAGGGAAAAGGAGATTTTCAACCATGCATCTTGGGTAAAAGTCGCATAATATCTGCAAATAGACGTAACTCAGTCACTTTCGGTCATTTCTGACATTTCTGGTCGTAGGGTTCGGAACAGAACCAGGGTGTAAAACAATGGGGAACACTTCTGTGCTTTGACAACGTTTACTTGTCAAAAGGATCAAGAGCTGAGGGTCCTTCGAAGCTAAAATGCTGTCCCAGAAGAGAAATTTTCGTCTCAGTCCACAAAAGTACATATTTCCGATGACAAGACACGACTCAACATTTTGATAAGTCGGCCTGCTGCTCTGGCACGATGTGATAAAGTTTTCGTATTTAGCTTGTGCATGCTTCGGCAATGCCAACATATACAATGAGTAACAAAGCTATGGTTTTCTCCCCCAAAATCTCATATTTTCTGCTCTGCAACAACGGCCGAATAAAGCCTCAAGCAGCCGTTCTTTAAGGCTTGGCTGCAACAGAGAAAATTGGGCCCTTTGACTTGACGAGGAAAAGCGAACACAACACAAAACCTATATTTTATCCAAGAATTATCATATTCACTCGTGTGCTGCAACGCGATAGCCCAACAAGTGCGCTAAGAATAGTCCTATTGTACTACTTTATCTCTCTCTCTCCTGAAAGGCACTCGCACGCGCACATTGAGGAAGACCGAAGGAGAGAGAGGAAGAGAAATTCCTCAGGTATGCCTATCTCGTTTGTGTCCGCCTTCGCCTCCGCCTTCGCCTCCGCCTTCGCCTTCGCCTTCGACGCTGCCGCCGCCGCCACCGCAGTCGTCGTCGGCGGCGGCGCTGCCGCCGCCAACCACATTCCTTCTTTCCCTCTCACGCACACTAGAGATGTGGATCAGGCCGGCTCAAGGGCCAAAAAGAATGAACCAATTTTTGTTCACGACGGGCTTGGAGTGATCGCGGTTGCAAAAGCTTGGGGACTTTTCTGCGTATGCAGTACTTTGGTAGTGTCGTCACCCTCTTAAAATACACTTTAAAATGTGGTGTTTTCATAAATAGGAGTCCACAAACACTGACTGACACCAGTGAGAGAATTGCTTTGGACATGGTCAAATATGAGCTAAGATTAATCATTGTTCAAGCAGTTTGACTCACTTAACATAAATGTCACCAGGTAAAACACTGTGGCACCGACTTCAGGTGGAACATGTTTGGGATGACCCCAAAAGACAGTGAGACACTGGCTGCAGGACCAAAGTAACTAGTATATGCGTGCATTAAGTTATCCAAGAAACAAGTATTAGGTGTGTTTTCTTGGGCATTGCAGAAGACTGCGTAAGGTCAAAATCTGTAATAGTTTGGTGGATGATGATCTCTTCTGTGTCCTTATTGGCAGACTAGATGAACATTCATATACATTTAACTTAATAACACTTTGTTTATTTACGAGGGACGCTTTGTTTCCCTAACAACTTGCTAGTTTGAGATACCAGCTGCCGCAGCTGCCCGCCCCGGTCCGCCTCGTCCCAGTCCGGCCCGAGTTGTCAGCTCTCTCGGTCCCGACCCATCTCTAACACACACGTCTTTCTGCGTGCGTGCTTGTTTTTCGCCGCCGACGCTCGCGTACTTGGCATATTTGCTCTCTTCGGCCCAAGAATTTCCGAGCTCTGCCCCTGTTCTGTTCGCCGACTCCCGAGGCATACTTGGAGAGGCATTGCGGCCACTCAGATCCAGGGGATCGGACAAGACTAGACAGGATTGACAGCTTGAACATATTAGTCGGTGATGCAATCATTTGGGGAACTGAAACACTTCGAAGTGTGTCTATAGAACTATAATATATCCATTTAACAGTAATGTGCATGTTAGGGTATATCGTGATCGTTAGTACTACAAGTTCTTGGTGTCGGGTCGAATGTACCCGGATGTGTGAAATACTTTACATTGTTTAGGTCGTCATGCATGGATATGTCTGACAGAAAGATGCGCAAGGTGATGCACCAGACCAGGCCTGGAGCCCGGAATGAAAATCCTCAGGGAGAACACAAAAACATTTGTTAAAAAGTCGAAGTATTCATGTTGTTGTGTTGATGGGCCTGCCCATGGGCATGTGCCCTGACGTAGGCACTGTGGAGCAGTTGAGCAACAAGAAGAGACATTGTTCAAAGACGATTGACACGTAGAATGTGTGTCCTTCTGTAATTGCGAATCAGCTCAGACCACTAATTTTTACTTTCTTATAGTCGATCCTTCCCTCTGATGTCTCATGATGACACAACGAAAATTGAAAAGTTTGCTCTACACTGGTCAAACGAAGCTTCATTTTGCTCTAGATGAAACAGAGTCTTTATGTCCTTTAAGCAGCTAAGCAGCTTCATGGTAGAATTTGACCGCATTAAGGGGATGCGGATGGGGAACTTACTTTCTGAGCACTTTCACAAAATCCTAAAACTTTAGCCTTAAGGATACAATCATTGAAAAAAAGTTTTGGCTGATCTTCATTTCGCATGAATTGAATGATGGCAAATTTTCTGATTTTGGAGAAAACAAGAATAGACGACAACAAACGAATAAGTACAAGAGACAACGACAGTGAACAAGAATGTACACGAACGAACCTGACTGGACAAAACCCAACAAGAACAGACACTGAACGAACAAGAACTCCATCCACCCCAGACCTTGAAGTGGCATCAGTCTGCTCTGAGGGAAGGGGGGACAGGGCGGTCTGAGACACTGCTGCGCATGCGCGTCTCTCCTTTCCACAAAGTATCGATTACACGGAAGATTTGATGAAGAAACCGGCATCTTTTCTTCTTTTCTGTCAAGTTCCACCATGATTGCATCACAGCTGAGGTTAGCGCCAGTTGACGGAGGAACAGCATAGGAAAATGTGTGCTTTTAACACGATAATAACTGTGTAATAACAAGAAAAATTTTTCTGGAAGAAGTATGACGCTCTCCTGAGTTGTCAGGTTCAAAATTCTTTGAAATATTACTTAATTCAGTGAGATTATTCTTTCTCATACAACATATATATATATATATATATATACTTCTCTTAACTGTTACTTTTTCCTCAACAAAATTTAGCAATATATATATATATATATATATATAAATAATTTCTAAGACACTGTTGGACTCGCCACGCCAGGCATCTCAGTCTACTGAGATGTTTGCCACTAAATCGGGGCAGGAAAAGACCCAACCCAGGGTTACTCCTTCCCTCTGCTAGAGCATCAATCCTTAGCAGAGACCCCAGGAGCAAACAAACAAAACAATTTCTATGAAAAATTAATGAATTGCTTGGTTTTTTTAGAAAAAACATTGCCACTTTTTATGGCATGTATCTGAATTTGGGTTGAATGAGAACAAAAAACAGTAGAGAAATCATTATCATCATCCTGTTCTGCGTAGTCTTTTCGAATTGTATCCCAATGTCTCTCCAGTCTCCTCCATGGCATCCCGCCAGAGGTCTACCATGCCTACTTCCCCGACAGCGACAGCATCGTCACGGCCGGCGTGGAGAGCGACGTCTGCGCGGAGTATCCACCCACGAAGACCTCGACTCCAAGTCCCGACCCGCTCTCATACCAATGCATCCGGACCCTGGCGCGCTTCTTCACGCGGCGCCCGGCCGACGGCCTCAGTCTCACTGGCGAAGACCGGGCCCGATTCTTCCAGTACCTCTCAGTCGATGAGCCAATAGGTGAACATACTGTAAAGTGACAGGAACAAGTGTTTGTCGACCCAATTGTGACTCTGACGTGCTACTTAGGTACACACGGCATGAAACCTAATATTGTTTTATATTTTGCTGATGACAGCCAAGACATCCAATCTAAAAGGCCTAACTATCTTCTTCAATGCAACCTACACCAGTCCTGATGTCTGAGAAAATCAACGACGAGTCGTATTGGCGTCGCTGCTGCCAGTCCAAACTCGGCGTCTTCGATGTCGCCAACCACGGCGGCTCCTACAAGAGGTTGTACATCGAGAAGCACCTGCAAAAGCTGCTGGAGACTTTCAGGTATTTTTTTAAACCACACCGCTGTGGTAAAGTGGTAGATGACGCGTGACTTGCATCCGATCATTGACTCCTCAGACCGCTAGAGATGGACGTGTACGATATCAAGGAGCTCGTGTGCGTCCTGGAGCCGCACATCAAGAGATTGGATGTGACAGAGTTGTTGCCACCGGTCGTCTACGTGGTAAGGAGATAGAGAAGTACCGCTTCACGACCCAGTGCAACATAGACAAAATCTTTGCCGTCACGAGTTGGCTTTATAAAACTTTGCTCTTGTTCAAAGAGGTTGCGCGATTTAATGCTGTTCAAAATTTGAATGTTGCGGGCCCGAGGTGAAAGGACCGATGGGGGAAGGCTTGTAAGAATGTGAAATTTAAGTTTTTCCGCCTCCTCTTTGTCTGTGAGTCATAAATTAATATATGCACTCTACAAGTGTAAAGGTTATTGCACCTGATCATGTCTATGACCACCCGTCTATGATCAGATACGTACGGTGCACCTATAACATCCTGGAACCCAAGAACCTGTGAACAACTTGAGACTCGCTGGGGGAACCTGAAGCTGGTGATCACACTGTTCTAGTCAAAGTTGTAGGGTCATATTTTTTGCAAAATTTTGTTGAGGAAAAAGTAACAGTTAAGAGAAATTAAGGTGGACCTTCGTTTTTGCCCGATCTTTTTTGTATCAGGACTTTACTGTACTGCTAAATTAGGCACCACAAGCTGAAGAGGAGTTATACGAAGAAGACACTCCTGTATCAGAGCCGGAAGTGGTCATGGTGGACACTGGACTAGCAGCCGCCAAGGAGGCTGCGGCCGCAGACCCCACGTCAAGACCAGATCAGAGCAGCGGCGAGGACCCCTTGGTCCGCAGCAACAGTGGGGGCGGAGGACGCTGCACAAGTGGCGGCTCTTCCAGCTCGGAAAAGCAGCCGATTTCTGCTGCGGTCCAAACGCAGAAGCAACCCGACGTCCCCGAGATCGACATGAAGTTGCCATCCAATCACTTGGACTTCAGCACCATCCTGCCGTCCTTGGCGGAGCTCGAAGACTTCAGCGTCTGCTACACAGTAAAGTTGAAGTAAAAACTATTTGAACGCCTTGAACGTGACTTCGGGCATTTTTCGCCATTTTTTCAACCTTTACAGCCATGCAGCCTTATTCATTTTTTGGCAGTAAGGGCACGTAAACCTGAACCAAGTGCAAGGATTCCTCGTAGCCCTAGTCAATTAGGATTCCAGTCGGTCTCAATGACTGGAGAACGGACTTGAATGATTTTCTTTCTCTAAAAATGCAGTCTAAAATGCAAGAAAGTGGGGAAAATGCGATTATTAATGAGATCTTTTCAACCCTGCGCTTTCACAATGAGTAGTGAGCGCCATATGCACATGCAATTTGGGTTTCTGTGTTGATTTAATTTCCTTCCTAGCAAATTTTCTGGTTTCTAGTCCTTGCTGCATACTTTTGCACTTTCCTATTTGCCTAAGAAAGAAGCCACCGACAATAAGCCAGTGAGTGCACATTTAGTACTACTATTGTAACTCAGTGCTTCGGGAGTTTTCCCCTCCCAAATGTCCTTTTAAATACGACCTTTACTTAAATAGGAGCCCACAAACAATTTGACTGACACCAGTGAAAGAATAGCTTTGGACATGGTCAAATATGAGCCAATCATTGTTCAATTGTTCAGTTTGAACTCACCTAACATAAACATCACTAGGTAAAACACTGTGGCACCGACTTCAGGTGGAACATGCTTGGGATGACCTCAAAAGACAGTGAGACACTGGCTGCAGGACTGAAGTAACTAGTATATGTGTGCATTAAGTTATCCAAGAAACAAGTATTAGGTGTGCTTTCTTAGGCATTGCAGAAGACTGCGTAAGGTCAAAATCTGTAATAGTTTGGTGGATGATGATCTCTTCTACGTCATTTCCGATGGACTTAGGTGCATCAACAGATTAGGTAAAATATTTATATACTCAAACTTATAGGCTCAAAGCCAATCTAACATCTCGAGATTTGCACATTGTAACACTTGATACATGCCGATAATATGTTCATTAAAGTAATAGTCAAGGTAGGCAGGGGACAAAAAGTAGTTCAAAAGTAACCATAACTTAAAGATAGCTCGCGAGAAACAGCTCACTGATCAATTGCGTACCAGTGAAGCGAATTCCAATCTTACACTTAATGCTCCTCACATTTCGTGTTGAAGTGAACGTTTGGTAAAATAAAAAATTAACAGCTGTAACTATCGTTGATATAGCTGAAGAAGATTCTGGACATCTACAGGGTCTTTCAAAAATGGTGGGTTTTTACAAGCAGACTCAACATTTGTGGCAGATCAATGAGCAATGAAAGCTGAATGTGGGACGAATGGTTCCCCACTCACAGATTTATGACCGCTACTCCCCAACTCTCACAATTCCTTCATGAGAAAAAGTAAGATTCACTACAGAAACGGTACACTGACAAAACTCATCGTACCTGCACCCACGATGTACCTGGTACCCTCACGGACATCAGCAATGCGGTGAAGGAGATACCCGCAACAGTCTTGCCCAGCATCAGGCATGCATGCTTCCTTGATCATGGGTCATGAGCCATGACTATGGTTTTGGCTCTGGTGATGCAGTCGCTGCTTTACTCATTGTCTCTGTGTCACTGAAGCATTGTGAATTTGTCATCAGAGCAAGAAAGACTATTGGGTTTTATTGATACACTGAAAAAGCCGTGCCAACTTCAGCCACACAAAGTTGGACACTCCACAAAACGTTACTTGCAGCAGTCCGGATGACTTCTTCCTCTAGTGTGACAACAACCTGCAAGCTAAAGGGGCATATATTATGAGACAATTGTTTTTGTTCCACAGAACTGTATACTTGTACAGGCAGCACTTTTAGGTGAATACTGTTATATAGCAGGACCGCAACCGCTATTACTGCAGCTTTTTCTGAAAGTCTTTAGTGTAGAAGTAAACGTTGAAATGAGCAAACCTCGAGGAGATATGAATACCTTTGAGCCTGATTCTACATAATTTAAAATCCACGGTTATTTTTTTTTCCTAGAGGAGCTTTGTTTCCCCAACAACCTGCTGACCGACGAGAGCTCCATCAGCCTAGTGAAGATCTGCTCTGTCAATGTGGTGAAGCATCTTGATCTCACTAACAACAGGCTTGGCTGCGATGCCGCCAAATCAATTGCCAGGTAAAAAGGACAGTTAAAACTGGATTACTACTTTCAGTATGCCTCCATCTCAACATTTTACGTATGCACACCTTGAACAAAAGAGGTCCAAAATAGGCGTGGGTTTCGACTCAGAATGTTGACTTAGTTGACAAATGACTAACGTGGGTTTTAGTCGACTAAATAACCGACTAAAATGGCACTGAATAAAATTCAGTTTATTTCTGACGCAGCAAATAACTTCTCAGGAAATATAAGTTGTCCATTGAGGTCATAATGCAACTTCTTCTGCTTCTGTAGACACATCACAGACTGTTCATATCACCACCACTCAGTTCGTTATGATCAGGGCAAAGGCAGTCTGTGACAAAAATTTTCCGTGCACCATAATCACGAATAATATCATTTTATTTAACTATGACTAAAAGAGAGTCGACTATGGTTAACTGAAACCCATGCCTTGTATAAAGATTTAAGGTAAGACTTTGGCCTTAGAATCTCATTCATCCAGTACAGACTAGGAGTCGGAATTAAAATCTCACCTAGCCGAACTTGGAGTTGACTGAATCCTATTTTTCGACCATCACCCAGATTTCTTGGGCAGCAGCAACGCTCCCCACATGCTTTCGCAGCTGCAGCTACGGCCGCATTAAGTGGCGGTCGCTGCAGGCTGCAGAAGGTCAACTTGTCGCTCAACATCATTGCCAGGCAGGGCTGCCAGGACTTGTGCAAGGTACATAGGCGCATTCTGCCGCAGATGTTTTAGTCATGCTTTCACATGACGTTTTCCATAGGCCCTGGAGGCTAATGGAACACTGTTGTACTTGGACCTCTCCTCCAATGAGCTGGACACTGAATGCTGCGACTTCCTGGCCGACATGCTAAAGGTCAACAGGACTCTCAGGAGCCTCAACTTGGCTTGCAACCAGCTTGGAGACAAGGGATGTAGGAATCTGCTGAAGGCAATGGACAAGAACGACACGCTGCTGGTAGGAAGGTTTCCAAGACTTGCAGCTTGACATAAGACCTGTGTGAAGTCACTGGCATCGCTCTTTCAGCGGCTGGATGTGAGGTTGACCGGATGCGACGAGGAGACCTCGTCCGCCATCCTCCAGAAGGTAAAGGTCAACAGGGAGAAGAGGCGTAAGTCGGAGGGCGGTGTAGCCTTCTTTGACCTTACAGACGAGATCTCATCGTCGGCGGTCTCCTCCATCATGTCGGCCGACAGCAGCGTTGATGAAGTCTTCTCGTCAAGCTCCAAAGCATCAGCTCCGGCTTCTAGGAGAGGAGCCAGGAGAAAAATTAGATCTTGAGTTTCCTTTGGACAAACATTTTTTTTAAGATTTCACCAAGTTATTTTAAGGAATCTACAATAAAGTTACTAATCCTCAATTTCAAATATTATCACTTTCAACATGGGGAGGGATGCCACGACTTCTTCGTTGACCAAATGTGACGAAGCGCGTGGACTCCATGAACTTACATTCACTACTACATCAGTCACAGACCGTAGCAATGACTTCAGGGCGACTTTCAAGGGAACTTCGAAGGCGATCATAACAAGCAATGATGGTGATGCTAACAATACAAATGACTTCTCGGGCGATCATTTTGTTGATGATCCGCCAAGGGTGGGAGACAGACATACGGACACATATATAGCACTTCATATTTTTGCCACTCTTCCCATCCAGCCAAGCGAGTAGCACGTGAGCGCTAGCCCATTACATAAGCGCCTGCGTTATGTACATCTTTCTGTGCGTGCGTCCGTGCGTCTGTCTGTCCGTCGGGGAGCAATAGCGTGGGTCGAGGCACGCATTGGGGTCCAACATGCTCTTGAGTCAAAGGTGAGTATGTGTGCGCGTGAGGTTCGTCCGTATGTTCGTATATACCTGTATGTCCGTATATATCTGTATGTCCGTATATACCTGTATGTCCGGATATACCCGTGTGTTCGTATATACCCGTGTGTCTGTGCGTATGTGCGTGAGCGCGTGGACTGCGCGAACTTACATTTCTGGCAAAGGTCGTATATCGTAGCAACGACTTCGAGGGTGACTTTCAGGGCGACTCAGAGGGCGATTGCAAAACGACGAGGGCGATTGTAGCGATGACTTCTACCGCGATCCTAAGCGAATGCGTGAATGGCAAGTTTGGGGGCAGATTACTTCCTATTACACGGTGGGAGGGCAAAATACTTATATTTGTTTTGGCGCGATATTTAAGGAAACGTTCAGCTGCCCCTATATTTCTTGGACATATGACCGTCTGTCACAGAGAACTCTAATGGCAGCGCGGCAATCACACTATAGCAATTGAGTATTCAAGTCCATTCGACCCACGTGATGGACGAGCGAGAACAGCATGAATGATGAGAGAGAACAGCAAGAATGGCAGTAGTCAATAAGAAATGCAAGAGTGATGAGTGTGGGACCACATAAATTTATTACAAGATTTCTCTCTAAGAGGGACTACCGCCAGCCTCCAGCACAGCCTGGATCCTCGTCATGAAGACCTAAACGCTCTGTGTGCTGAAATCAGGACTCATGGCAGCCCATTTGTTCTTCACAGGAGCCTTCAGGGCATTCACACTAGGCTGGAGGATGGAGCCTTCCTTCCTCTCAACTTACCCCCAGACGGAATAGTGCAGCGGTGTGAGGTTGGGCGATGATGGTGGCTACATTTCGCCACAAGTTTTTGGCGCACCATGCCTGGCACAGATGACTTTTGTGGGCTACTGCCAAATGTTGCTCCAGACATACCTACCCCCTATTGGGGCAAGCGGCATCGACCCAAGGCTTCACCACTGTCTGAAGGACATGGACGTACACTTCCTTGGAGATCTTGAGGTCCTGAGGAAACCAGTAAGGCGGCATCCTTTTTCCATTGCTTGAGACAACATCCGACATCGTCACTGACGCAGGGTGCCTTTGGGCACAGACTTAGTAGTTACACCCAGATGTCCAGCGTGGCAGAGCCATCTATTGGATCCCTGATAGGCAGCTTGGAGGCAGATGGACAGCTTGAGTAGTGATGTTGGGGATCTGAGTTTTCAAATCCGGGTACTTTAGGATATTCCACCATCAATAACAGAGGACTGCTCATCTCTACCACGGACTACTTGCATGCATCCCTATTGCTCACCCCTCCTTCTCCTCCCTCCCCTCAAGCT
>JAAUXU010044678.1_pt1 | contig 39148 bp, 40 predicted proteins | sample 7278151 | NCBI WGS metagenome assembly JAAUXU01 (sample SAMN14350113, study PRJNA611818) | marine sediment metagenome | isolation source: surface marine sediment (1.8m) | place: French Polynesia: Moorea | collected 2018-08 | reverse complement strand
TCGGCTGGGATTAACTTCAAAAGTGGTCATGTTCAATGAGGTAGAGAGATGTGCTCGAGCCTGGCTCAGACTCGAAGCTTCCAAAAGACTTGACACATCCCTACAATGAGGTGCTGCTTTGGTGCGGACTGACCTAGCTGGCCACTATGTACAGTTTCATACAGACCAAATCTTTGTAGCCAGCCAATAATTCAAAAACAACTGCACTCGGCATCACTTTTTCCCGACCAGAGGCAGCAATTCGAAAGTTGGCGGTTTTTCCTTTTTTCCCACTTGCTATCTGGCAACACTGGCAGAGGAGATCGGTCAACAGCAACTACAGTTGCTACGTCACTTTGGCCTTCCGATACTGTACTTGTTGAAGGTATCAGTGCTCAAGCAAACGAAACTAGTCCTAACTCGAAACTGGTAACTGACCTAGCCTCTGTCAATGCATCGTAAGGACGGAAGTAATGTATGTAAAATGGACCACGTCACTTGCGTGCAGTCTAATGGAAGAACCTACAAAGTACCTATTTGGAAAGGGGAAAATCTCAGCCAATCCGTCTGAATGCAATTTCGGTCGTAGTTTCCCTAATCAAAGTTATCTCAACCTGGCGTAGTGTATGGAAGATAGATTGCGTGATTCCCGCAAACGATTTGCGAGCCCTGACACACTGTACTATTGACTTATGTGACGCCCCATCATTGTCTGTTTTAGGTACATAAGATAAGTTTTTATAAAAGAGTGATGGCTTTTTTCAGCATCGCGCAAAGGCTCCATCACAAAAAGCGATGGCTCAGTGGCATCATATGAAGAGGCAATGGAAGCAGCAGGTACGTAGGTAGAAGAATCCCTTGGACTGCTTCATCATGATCAATTGAACACCCACCGAAAAATATGTACAGGCTATGGTCGCTTTCACTACTGGCTGCTGTGGGTCTGCGGCTGGGCAAACGCCTCAGATGCTGTGGAAATCTTGTGCGTGTCCTTCCTCTTGCCTGCTGCAGAATGCGACCTCGAGTTGACGTCCTCAGATAAGGGGTGGCTGTCTGCAGTCGTCTTCATAGGTAGGAAAGTTGATGAAAGCTAATACGAAAGTTTCCTTCATCTCTCTCTATATACCTATAGCTATCTGAAATAGTGCTGTGCGATATCCCGAATGAATCGGTATCGCGATATACAATGTATCGAGAGCAGACACCGCCATATTCGAACGCTAAACGTTGAATGGGGTGGCTTCTGCTACGAGGATCTGGGAGCACATTTAGCAGGGGTTGGGACAAGGCCTAGGAAGTTTGGATGCAAAAGCATTGAATTGTGCTCCTACTTAGTAATGTGCTCAGTCCACTCAAAGATGTCGCAAGGGGCACCAACTCTGCCAGCAGTGCCCTGAGAAGCTTAGAATTGAAATGTTGGTTCTGAAACTGAGCCTGCTGAAGACTTCTGCAAAACCTAAGATTTTTGATTTGTTGCGCAGATTTTGGACAGCTCATGGGCCGACGAAAAGTATCGCGATGTATTTTTAGATATGGCGATATTCGATATTTTGTGAATGTCGCGATATGCGATGTCGATACGCTATATCGCACAGTCTTAATATACTTGTGAGACACTCATGGTCGCAGGTATGCTTGTGGGTGGCTACGTATGGGGAAGTCTTGGAGACACCTACGGTAGACGAAATATTCTCATTCTGGCAATGGCAGTGAATGCCATGTGTGGGTTCTTGTCCAGCTTGTCGCAGGACAAGTACACCTTCATTGTCATGCGCTTCTTTAGCGGAGTGGGGTAAACTGAACACGTGGTGACTTTGGACGGAGCGAGTGTTACAAGTGTACATTTCAGTGTTGGTGGCAGCATCCCCATTGTATGGTCCTACTTCGGTGAATTCCAGCCCAAGGCTCGGAGAGGAGGGATGCTCAGCTTCTTGGCTACATTTTGGATGATAGGAAACGTCACCGTGGCAGGTGCTTCCAGCGAAATTGGCCACGGATATGCTGAGTAATCAACTGTTACTGCTACTTTCAGCCATTGCTTGGGCAGTCATTCCGCAGGATCTTGGATATGACACCACCAATCCAGATGAGTTTGAGTATAATTCTTGGAGGATATTCGTCCTCCTCTGTGGCGTCCCAGCTCTCTTGGTGACAATTGGACTGATATGGTGTCCCGAATCTCCCAAGTACTTGCTCTCCAAGGGCGAGGAGGCCAAAGCGCTCGAAGTCTTTTCCAAGATCTATGCAACAAATTTTGGCAGGCCAAAGTCAGACTATCCGGTATGACATCCGTTACAATGGGGGCTTCCCGGTTAGGGCCTTACACTGACAAAAGTACACGCATTAGTCTTTGTTATATTATGCATACATTGCATCAGTTGACGGTCCTTAAAGCATCCCAGCCAAGTCACGAAGTCTGTCACTGTTGTGGACGGGTACAAGAACAGCTTCTCCATTTTTTCACCCAAGCTCAAGTTCCACATTTTGCACAAAAGTCCTCAAGCTCATGCTTAACAGCTGCTTAGATTCACTCCAGCTCCTGAAGCAGCTTTAAACGTGGATCGTCCCAACCGGGACGCCCATTGTGTAACTTCCTTGATTTCACCAGTATTATGACTATCACGAGTATAACACCTAGATTCACAAGCTGAAGGCTGACAGCGATCAAGACACCAAGGCGTCGCCATCTTTCGGGGAGTTCGTGAGAGTGACTCTGCGCAATACGCTGGACCTCTTCTCTGCATCGCTTCGTAAAGTCACCCTGCTGATGTTGTTCATCAACTTTGCCATACAGTTTGGGTAAAAGTCGCTCATTCGTTCGTGTCTTGCTATGAAGAAACGCTGTTTTTCAAGCCACGATCCTACTACTCTATAGCTACTATGGACTTTGGATGTGGTTTCCAGAACTGTTCGCCAAGCTTGACCAATACTACGACCAATACGACGAGAAGAGGACGGTGTGCCAGGTGACCAACCTGGAGACCGAGAGCAACGACGGCTTCTGCGATAATACGACGCTCTCGTCAGACGTCTTTCTCAACTCCTTCATCATCTCCCTCTCAGCCCTGCCTGGCAACATCTGGTCCATCTGGCAAATGGACAAGTTGGGAAGGAAATTCTTCTTGGGCGAGTCCTTCCTCAATAGCAACGTTGATTGAGCTCCGTTAACCCAATCTTCACTTGCAGCTCTCAGTATGATTCTCTCCGGACTCTGCGCATTCTTCATTTATCTCGTGAGCAGCTCCTTAGCCAATCTCCTGATATCCTGCGCGTTTGGGCTGGTGTCGACCATGGGGTTCAATGCACTAGACTGTTTGGGAATCGAACTCTTTCCCACAAAGCAAAGGTACAAAGCAACCTGGTCACTGAGCCAATAAGCAACATATCAGTACTGAACAGAATCATTTGTGCAGACCACATTGGTAATCACACTCTGCCGTAGCAACTTTCATTTCGTGTTCGTCCATAGGTACGAAGCATTGTCAAACAGATTTAAATTTCTGCCAACTTTGCGTAAAAATACCACCATGTTGTTTTAGGCAATAGTGTGTAACTGTACCAGGTATTGTCATAAAGAAAACTTCGTATTGCATGTATGTATCGCACTCACCTGCAATGATGGTAGTGTCTTAACAAAAGCACTTTACTCCACGTAGGTCTACGGCCATGGCGGTCACCCTGGTGTCCGCCCGCATTGGCGCCATCCTAGGAAACGTGGTGTTCGGCTACCTCGTGGAGACAAACTGCGCCATCCCAATCTTATCAGTGGCAGTTCTCCTTATCGCAGGCGGCCTCGCCGGACTCTTGCTGCCAAATACCACGAAAACACCCCTGGCCTGAAGGCAGATCAAATACTAATCCGACGTGAATACAATATAGAAGGCTACGTAGAACAGAGTAACATGGGTCAGGTATATTCTCTTCTTTTATTTCATTACGTCTATGTCGTACAAGCTGCAACATCTCTATTGGGCTGTGTGTAGCGTACATAGCTATACGGACACTCAGGCCTTTACGCTAGTAGAGCATGCGTGCGCATTACTGATCAAAATTAACCATATTTTCTCCTTATAATGTTCACACGTATACTGTACTGACCCGAAATTGACACCAAGGAAGCTCAGACATTTCTATAGCTCTGTTTTGCATTGGTTTAATAAGGATAGCAATATCTCTCGCATATACTGTATCTATTAGAGTTGTACGGGACCCAAACCTTCATTTTCCTCTACCTTCTCCATTGTCTCTTTCTCATGTGGTAGCTGCATCTGCTGCTGTCGGTCGAAGTCTTCGTCCGACTCTGTTCGAGAGTTTTCCTTGACCTCCTCCTCGGAAGCCCCCGTGGCATCAGGAGCTTCTGGGAGAGAATCTGGAAGAGGATCTGGGAGAGAGTCTGGAAGAGGATCTGGGAGAGAGTCTGGAAGAGGATCTGGAAGAGAGTCTGGAAGAAGATCTGGGAGGTCCTCTACCAGACGAGGAACTTTCGCTGAGGTATCCTCTTCCTCTTCCTGAATAGCCCCCTCTTTGGGGCCGTCCGCCAGTTCTTTCAGGCCCTCTTCTGACAAGAGACTCTTTTGCCTGTTAAATATCTTGTTCTTCTGGATTTCCTCCAGCCACACCGGCGCCCTTATCCGAGGCCGATCATCGTCATCGTCATCGTCATTTCCCATGTCATCCACGTTCTTCTCCTCCCCCAGGAGAAATGGGTCGTACTCCTTGGGCTCCGAGGGCGGCTGTGGCGCAGGACGCTTCTTCGCAGGCTGTTGCTCTTCAGTGGTGTTCTCGATCACTTCCATTGCTTGTGGCGGCTGTGTCTTACTGTACTCCTCCTCCGATCTTTTCTTGCGCAGTAAGCATGCCAACACGATGATCACCAGGATTAGGATAATAATGACGACAATGCCGGCCACTACACCGCCGATAAGCTCCAAAAGGTCGGGAGAGCCATCGCTCTCTGCGTCTTCGCGGCGCTCGTCCTCCTTCAAATTTCCCTGGTTATTGATGTAATACGGAGGCGTGGTCGTGGTCGTGGTCGTCGTGGAAGTGGTCGTAGTCCTGCTACACTCAGGACTCACGGGCTGTCCAAGTAGCCTGTTACACGAGATGTGCAAATGTGATCCGTCCTTGGCGTAAACGACGTCGAGGGCGTTCACGGCCATCTCGTTGCCAACGACAGTCACCTCCTTCGTCCTCTCGACCACGATAGACTGCGGCTTGAGGCGCCAGAAGACACAGTCGCGCACCTCCAAGGACTTGGCACGTGCCACCTCGAATCCTCGAGCAGGGATGTCTGCGAAGGTGGAATTGATGAGCACGGCCTCCTTGACGTTTGTGGCCGTGAGAAGCAGTGTGTCCTCAATGAATATGTTCCGGAACTCGAGTCTTTCCACATTGTCGAAGAACAGATGCAACTCCTGGCGCTCGCTGTAGGTGGGCTCGAAACGGATGAGCTCGATGTAGACCTTCCGAATAGCTCTGCAATAGAAAGTGGGGAGAAGACCCTTTATTTACAACGTCGCGATCAATGTTAGTCACAACAAGCGAGAATGTGTATATCGCGAACGAATAGGTTGGGACGGGTGTGATGGACAGAGTAGGACAGCATGTGTATATTGTGTGTAGCATGCGTGTAGCGCAAGCAACCCACGAAGCAACATTAACACCTGTTCACCAGCACCCAGAGATTTGCATAGTCCGGCTTTTACCTGAAATGGAAGGGGAATTCCGAAGCGTCGACGCGCTGCAGGTCAAGTGTGACCCTCAGCTCTCTGCAGTGTTGAAGGTGCACGGCAGCAATCTCATTCTCCGACTGGAACACGTAATACTTCATGCGCAAATGCAACGTGGCCGCTGTGTCGGTGCTGTTGCAGTTGCACGTCAAGCGCTTCACGTGGTTCTGGTAGTAGCAGCTCTGCTGCGGGATCAACGTCACCAGGCCGGCCTCTTCGTCCCGTCTATTAGGCCGATCGTAGGAGTAACGCGTAAAAGATCCAATTGACCTAGAGCGCGGGAGGCTGTAACAGCTGGAGAGCATGAGGACGGTGGTGACCGTGAAGAGGAAGCACCAGCGTCGACTCCCGATTGCTGTCACGGCCATCTTGATCGCCGAACTTAGTGACGGAGATGTGTCAGGTGACTCTTGAGCTTGAAGGTGATGACCAGCATCGACTGACAAGTGCGCACTGACTATAGACGTTGACTAATGCTAGAAAATTCAGTTTTCCCGTGGATCTCAGCACTTCTCCGTGTGTGCACTCAACTTCCGCTTTACACCCACATGTCCAATGAATCTCTATTGTCTCTTGTGCTTCTTCCTCTGTGGCGAATTGCACGACTGCGAGCCAGAGACTGCGTTCAAGGTCAATTTCGATCTTTCAAAACATGTCCGCTCGTCCCCGGGCCTAATTTTTCTGGCACGAGGCATTTTTGGAGTCCGCGGCCTATTAAGCATCGGCCCAATATGTCACTGCCGAACAGGCTAACGGAGCTCAAGGTGAAGCACGACGAGTATCGATCGCCGATGCTTGGACACTGTTTTGTGCAGTCTTGTGGAGAACTGGGAAAAGTCGTTTTTGTGCGTGTACTCAGAATAGGATCAGGCCAGAATGACAAGATACGTTGCAGTAGAAACTTTGTTTCTGTTACGACGTTTTGAGTCAGGACAGTGACGAGGGGGGAGTGAACGCCGTTCTAAACGGTCGCGTCATTTCACCTTGACGCGGCGAGGACGCCGACGCCGACGTCGCAGATCACGATGTGCTTTTCCAGGAGAAATGTTTATGTTTCGGCCTTCTTTTCCGAGCTCGTCGTTCGGTCTTTCGGCCGAGGATGACATGACAAGGCCGAGACTCGGCGAGGCCTGGACGTCCTCCTCTTTCCAACCTTGAGGAGAAGTTTCCTGCTGCTGCGGCCGCTGCAGCCGCTGGTGCTGCTGCTCCTTCTCAGTGATCTCCTTGCCGCACAACCGCTGGTGCCACCGCAGCAGTCGCAGCTGCTCCTCCTCCACCAAAGTGTCTGGCTCCCTCTGGTTGCTCTCTCGGTTGAAATGTTGCTCGCGTCGCTCGCTGCCCTCCTCTCTCTCGACACACACACGCCACACTCCCCTCCGCCATCCCCTGCTCGGTCGTCCGCTTGCCCTGCTGCCTTGTGTGTGTCTTTCCTTCTTTCCTCTCTCTCTCTCTCTCTCTTACTCTTTCCTTCGGAAGTTAACTCCGAGTCGCACACCCGACCGTGGGCTTGCCTCAATGTGCAGCAGCAGCAGAACTCGACGCAGTCGTACCCGGAGGGGGGAAAAGGCTAAAAGGCAGGGAAGCTTCTTCTCCTCTGTCTCTCCCTCTTCGTACACACACACATGTCGATAGTTTGAGCATGTGTGCGTGTGCTTGGGGAGCTGGTTCGACTGCAGCGCGGTAAAAGCATCGTTGAATGAAGAGGGCGAAGACGCATGAATGCCTCGAACACGAGAGGTTGTTTGTTTTTTTGTTTTCCACACTGCTTTTTATCTCGCCCCTCAAGTGAACAAGAAGAACTTCATACCGAGCCCGAACCCCCAGTGAATAGTAATGAAGCCAAGGTAGAGATGTCGTAAGTCATGCTCGCATCATAACAAATGGTGCCTATCAAGAATGAACAACCAATCTGACGAGGCTCCTCATCCCAAACGCGGCGAAGGCAGCAGCGCACGCCGTTTTCGGCAACTTCATCGCGTGGGGGATGAATAAGGAGAGGCAGGAAACTTTAGGTGAATGACTCAGACGGCGGAGTATGTTTATCGGGAGGGGGAAGACTTCTCCAGGCAGTACTTGTTGCACCTGGCAGAGGGAGCAAAGGGGAGAAATCGGGTGCTGCTTCGAGTCAAGAACACGTTGTAGTGGCCACCGCGGTATTTGAGCGTGGTGCCAAAGGGGGAAAAAAAAGAGCTGGGTGCCAATGCGGCACTGATGGCAACGTGTGATACGGGCAGAAGGACGCTTGAGCTCACCACTGGGACGCCCACTATGACGAGCGGTCGCTTTGTCGCAACACTCTAACCGTTATTAAACGTCAACAAGACCACTTACACTGACGATATATCTAAAAAAAATGTCAAAAAAAAGATGGTTCATCCAAGATTTTTCGGCAAAAAGTTCCGCCAGTTCTGTGTCGAACACACTATTCAGGGGGTAACCAGTGAATAATACTCTTCAGTGGTGAGCAAGTATGTGCATAGATACGAGAAAATTGATATTTCCATTAGTCAGCGTGCTTGCACCCCTTTTCCTACGTGTTTCACCTACCTTCTGCTGCCTCGCCCTCGGCTTATGCAATTTACAGTAGGTTGCAGAAGTGAGCGTCCCCGTCCAAAAAATGACAAGAGTGGCTAAAACCGTGTTAAATTGAAGCAAAATTTGATGAAATTCATTTGTCAGCATCATTCAGCAGCATGTACGAAATGAACAGCGCTTACTAATGCGTTGGACTAGCTCCCCCCTTCCCCCGGGCCCGATGCCGGGTCGGGCTGATGAATTTCGAGCTCGGGTCGGGCTGGCTGAAAATGGCTTCGAGGCTTGAAGCTTTCGAGCTCGGGTCGGGCTGGCTGAAAATGACTTCGAGGCTTGAAGCTTTCGAGCTCGGGTCGGGCTGGCTGAAAATGACTTCGAGGCTTGAAGCTTTCGAGCTCCGGTCTGGGCGCAAAGGACCACTACGAGAAGTTTCCCCTATCATTTTTCAAATGTCAGTTTGACCTCGAGGGCCTCGAATGTAGGGCTGACGGAGGAGACGATCGCGGTCAGTGGCTTCGGACGGGTTCTTCTTCAGAGTCTTCGGTATCGGTCAGGGGAATTATGTTGTATCAAGATCCGTCATATGGAGATGCAACAGTATTCATGACACCTCTAGGGTACTAAGTAGTTTTTGTTTAAAATCTTCGCCGTGAAACGGTGATACTTTTTTGACTGCACCCCTAGGAATAGAAAATGCCGATAGCCAAGGAATGGCAAGTGAAAGTTTTGACAATAATAAACTGTAATCCGTGAGTTACGACAAACAGCATTTTCAATCACTTTTTTACGTCACCGACAGCACGCGGATTTTGAGGTGCTGTACAACGTGTCGTGCAATCGACGTTACATGTTCAATTAGTGAAACGATCGAGAACCATATTTCACTTAGAGTTATTAGTGTCTCTTCATGGTACAGGTGTGGACTCACAGTCCAGGACTGCACTCTGACACAATGAACACATCTCAAAGATTGAAATGAACTTTGTCACCAAAGTACACTAGAGAATGTTCCTGAGGAGAGTAAGGGAGCAGGTTGGAACCAGGCATGGGCATCATGCTGGCATTAGGGGCGTGCATGGCGGCAGTTGACAGCATCTGCTGATCCAAAACCGAGGACGCGCTGGCATCTAGCGCTTCCGTCGACTGTGGCGATTGCACCTCTGTGAGAACTTGGTCAACCGCCGACGGTTCCTTCTCGGAAGGACACAGCTTCTTATCCGTTTGCTTCCTGGCCTTCTTCTGCTTTGGATGTTTCTGGGCCCTGTGCTTGTACAGAGCTGGTGGATGGCAAGTGACAAAGGTGCTGCACTCATCGCATCGCAATTCTTTCCTCTTGTCATCGTATGTCATCTGGTGGATCTTGCTCATGTGTCTGCGTAGGCCCGACAAGTACAAGGAACTGAATTTGCACAACTTGCACTTGAATCGATCCACTTCGTTGTGGCTTTCTTTGACATGGGCATTCAGGAGTTCAATGGTGGTGAAGGCTTTGCCACAGACCTTACAGGAATTTATGAATATGTCCTTACCATGTGTAAGCTTGCGGTGCTTGTTCAGCTCATAATAATTTCCGCAGTCAATACTGCAGTCATCACAGAAGCTCACCTCGCCCTCCTCTGCCTTTTGAAAGTTGCCCTCATCTTGGCTTTCCTCCTTGGCCATTTGGATCCTATGCCCAAGTGCCATACTCAACGGACATCGGTGCGAGTTCCTGTCCTCTTCGTTCTCCCAGCGATGACCACACTTGGGACACAAATCTGGATGCCTCTTCTTCATATGCTTAGTGAGCGAATGGCGGTCAATGCATGCAAAGTCACACTCACTGCAACTGTGGCGGGCATGGGTCATGTGGATGTGCAGCTTTAGCATCGTAAGAAATTGCATTGTCTTGCCGCACTCCAGACATACGTATAACTTGTCTGGGCGCTGGAGAATTAACCTCTTCATGCTGTAGGACGGAGTCCTGATTTCAACAAACTGTGTTCTCTCTTCTTCGGACGGCGGTCCAGGACCCAATTCCATTGGGCAGTCATGGATTTCAGTCATGGTGAGACCACAGTTAGCGCAGTTGGGCGAATGATTCTCCCGCATGTGCTTGGCCATGTTGGCCTTAGTTCTCGTCTCAAAATTGCAAAGGTCACACTTGTGGTCCCCATGACTCATCTGAATATGATTACGAAGGGAAGTTGGCGATGAGCCGACGAAACCGCAGAGATCACACAAGGCCGATATCTTGTCAATCGAATAAGTGCCCTTTTTCTTAACATCTTTCACCTCACGCAGATTCTCCCTGCTTTTCTGGGTAACGTCTTCTCCGCGGCGATAGTGCTTCGTGTGGTGTCCCTTCAGCTCTTGCTTGCTGGAAGCCTTGTATCCGCAATCGACAGCCCTGCAAATGAATGGTCCGTGTACAGAGGCTCGGTGTACAGTAAGTAAGTAGGAACCACGAGCTACATATCCACACTCGTCGCACAACACCGTCTTGGACTCTGGCTTCTTGGGACGCTTTTGGGGGGCGTTGGATTTTGGAGGATGGATCTTTTGATTGTGCGAAAGCAAGTCATTGAACCTCTCAAAGTTGAGGTCACATCGCTTGCAGCTGTAGGTAATAACGCCTCGATGCTCCTTGTAGCGATGATAATTCAAACTCAACAGGCTCCTGTAGTGCTTGTTGCAGTACTTGCAGATGATGGGGGCGTTGGCCACTTTGGAAGAAGCTGCTACCAACTTTCTCTTCCTGGTTGGAGCGCCGTGTTGATCCTAAGGAAAATATGAATAATACCGTATAAACTCAGGCGATAAGGGCATGTTTCGATGCTGCACCGCACTAAGTGCAGCGACAATGAAGTTCAATGACTCGTGACAGTGTTTACAGCAAAGTCTTGTAGAGGAGTACACTTCTCTATGGTGGAGCCCTACGAACAGCATGAAAGACTTACCTTGACGTGAGCCCTGAGCAATGTTGGGTGCAAGGCTACGTAATCGCACTGGTTGCAACGCCCTCCCTTCAGGCTTTGGGCATGAAAAGACTGGATGTGAAGCTCGGCAGTATGTCTATCGTAGAACTCGAACCGGCACTCCACACACTCCAGCATACCTTTGTCATTGGACGTCACTTTCTGTGGTGACTTAGAAATGTTCTGGTCGTCGCAGGCCTCCTGCGGCCGATCAACAGCAACGCGGTCACTCATGTCCCAGTTAAAATGGACTTCATCCTCATGCTTTGTCAGCTCCGACTCTTGGTACGAGCCGAACGAACAGTCATCAAACCTACACGGATGAGTGAATCGTCCTGATTTCTTCAGGTAGCCAACCACGTCTCCGTCTTTGATCATGGCTAAGTTTATCACCGTGGTCTTAGTGGCCTCGTGCCTTTGCACTACCGGCTCATCTGTTTGGCTGACAACTTCTTCGGAGATGTAGTCTTCCTCACCATTACCATCATACTCCTCTTCTTGCTGTATGGTATTTTCGAGACCAAAGTCGTCAAAGAGTTCCGTTTCTAGCTCAGTTTCCTGGGACGCTCGATCAGATTGGGTAGGAATTGGTGAGTTTACTGGACCTGTTTCAGAACCGATCATGGCTTGTTCAGTGTCTTCTTTATTTTCCGTCTTTATGAAGCGGCCCCGAGTGCCATGGGCATCTGGACGTGTCAAGTCCAGACTATTCAAACTAATGCTGACATCCTTCAGATTATACTGTGCCTTATAATGAAGGTAGCTTTTAGCCTGACTGACTCTCCGTCGCTTCCGTTTTGTTGGTGCAACAGCAAAGTTGTCGATGTCATCGTAAAAATCACCCATCCAAGACTCCACATAGCTGGTTTGAGTCCTTCTCTCGATCCCATCCTCACCCTCGAAAAAGCTGCTGCCACTGGCTATGTCGTCGTCACAATTATTGTCAGCTTCACCGTTGTTGACTTCATCGCCTGTGTGCCTCGAAAACTCAGATATTTCAGCGACTAAGCTTTCTGCAGTCTCCACAGACATCGCCTCACCGTCCCACCTTGGCTCTGTCTTGACCTGGACGAGTTTGGATGTTCTATCCTGAACAGCCTCGTCTGCGAAGCCATCATGTCGGGAGTTCTCTTCATCCGCATTCTCAGCTTCGTCACCCCTTGACTTGGTGATCCTGAGGATTATGCCTGATGCCTGTACTGCTACGTCAACTGATTTCTTGAACTCAGTCATTGTGGCTTTGTCCTTGATTACTGCCTGGACAGATAGGGAAGCAGAAGCTTGGGGCATATCACTGTCATCCGCAAATCCGCGGTGCTCCTTATATTTGTGCTCCTCCATTTGGTCCAAGTTGGTTGACTGGAAGACGCATCCAACCTCAGAACAAACATAGACAGAGACGTGACTGCGGGAGTTTGAAGTTCCCGCAGTATCCCCGCCAACCTCTTCATCGTCAGCATCGCCTCCGCAGTGAGGACACTGGCACCGACAGCACTCCAGATCCATCCTCTACAACTATGAAATGTAATATAATAAATTAGATGCTGTGGGTATGACACATCTAAGTATGGTAAGAACGTTGAATACTGTAAAAGTGGAATCTCCGTGCGAGTAAATTTTTGCGCTCAGAGGGGGACGATGCTTAATCACGCTTGCTACACTCACCCAGAACAAAAATGTTCTCGGTTTTTCTTTTTCTGCGCTCATTGTCAAGTAATCTGAGCAAAAAACTGGCAAAAATTTCCATGCAGCGAAATATCCCACTTTTACAGTATAAAAAATAACTCCATACAGACATAAATTACACTACAGCTCACAGTGTGACACAGACACTTTTAACACGATTTTCTAGTCATTCACGAGATCATGTTTGACTTCATTTCATTTCTCTCTGCGTGCGCAAAGTTCTGATGGTCTGCCATCTTGACCTTTGAATTGGCCTCGTAAGAACACTTGTCGCATCTGTACTTCATGCCGCGCTCATGGGCCAGCAAGTGCGATCTGAGACTAGACTGATGTCCGGTACGAAAGTCACAGAGATGACATGCTAGGTCCTTGGCGCCCTGGTGAACGGTGCGCTCGTGCACGATCAGTGTGTGCTTGGCACTGAAGTCCTTATTGCAGATACTGCACGGAAATCGACGATCCTTCCAATGCATGTTCCGCATATGTGTATGCAGGGACGCAGCGATAGAAGGCACGAAACCACACTCCGGACAAGTCACATTCTGCACTTTCAGTTGCTCTTTCTTTTGCTCTTGCTCCTCGTTCTCTAGAATGACACCTTCGTTCGCCTTGACTCCCTGAGGCAAGCAAGTGTGCTTGCTCAGCTCGCGCTTGTTGCCACATCGATGACCGCAGTCAGGACAAAGCAGCGGATGTCTGTTCTTCACGTGTTTAATGAGGGTTGGCTGGTGGACGGTCTGAAAGTCACAGAGGTGACAGCGGTGTTCACTGTGGAGGAGGTGGACGTGGCGGGACATGGTGATTAACAGCCGGCCCCGCAGTCCACAGACTATGCAGAGGAAACGGCCTCCCTCCTCCGGTGGCAGCCGCTTGATGCGAGTATTATTGATGTTCCGTGATCTTTCCTCTAGTGTCGCTATATACTCTGGTGGAGGCGGTCCCGGACCTAGGCGAGTTGGACACTCGTGCGTCGCCGTGGTCTCTCCACGACACAAGGGCAACTCGCAGGTGTCGCAGAACTGGCGGTGCACATAGCGCATGTGGCGATTCAGCTCAGACTCCTTGGTCGTCTGAAACCGAGACAAGGCAACAAATGATCCCATTACAGATGAAAAAGCTTATGTATTTCTCTTACCTGAAAATCACATTTGTCACAGATGTAAGACCCATGCAGTCTTGCCTTGTGGACCTTCATGGACGGTCCATGCTTGGTAGAGTACCCACAGAGATGACAGAGGATAGTCTCGGAGCTATCGTGCTCCAACTGCTTGTGATACCTCAGCTCTCTCTTGCTTGGACAAACCACACCGCAGATGGGGCAGGTGCGCTCTTCTTCCGGTTCGTCGTTCTGCATTTCACGCCAGTGGGAGATCTGAAATAACTATTTTCATGCAAGCTGGTGCTATATAGAAAATCATCACTTCATTACCTTGATATGCCACTTAAGTAACTCAGTATGCCCTGTAGTGAAGTTACACGTCTCACAAGGTATGACGTTCCGCTTGGACTCGTCGAGATGCTTTCTCACGACGTGCAGCTCTGCTCTTAGTCGACGTCGGAAGCGTTCGCCACATTTTGAGCAGCGCCACGGGTTAAAGTCATCGTCCCCCTCTCCCTCAGACTTGACTAGATTACTCCTTTCCAGTAGCTCCAGACTGCCGCGATCCCGACCACAATCAAATCGACTGTCTGTAAAGTGCGTCAAGTTCTCGTGCAGTCGGAGACTGCGCGGGTGGTCGCTTACAAAGTCGCAGCCTGGGCAGTCACACGCTACGCGGACTCCGTGACCTCTCGAATGAGACGCCAATCTGGACTCGGAGGACGATGCAAAATCACAAGATTCGCACTTGTACGGGCGGTGTCCTCCTGACGAGCCTTCACCCTCATCTTCGTCTTCATCGTCCATACACTTTAGCCATTCCTCGATGACACTGAAGGCGTCTTTCTCCAGCATCTTCAGCTTGGCTTTGTTCTTGGAACCCTTTGGGCGACCGACTTTCTTCTTGTTGGTCAGATGTACACTGTTGAGGGCCTCGCGCTCGCCTCTAGATCTGGTTTTGGAACCCCTCGGCCGTCCTCGCTTCCGTTTAACAGGCAAAAAGTCCGACCAGTCATCTTCATCATCACCGCGCAATATTTTCTTGGAACCCCTTGGGCGGCCCCTCTTTTTCTCCTCCACGTCATTTTCGTTTGCTTCTCCGGGCTCATTCTTGACCCCTCTCCTTGGGACATAATAGCCTTCGTCGCCCTCATCCTGCGACCAGTAGTCGTCCTCTTCGTCGACTTCTCCATGTCCCACTAAATGCGCGCTGGGGTAGAAGTCCTCATCACCCTCTTCCTCCCCTTGGTAATAGTCGTCCCACTCTTCCTCCTCTTCACCAGTCTCCATGGTGGCGGTGAAGTTGGCCAATGCATCTATCTCTACCTTGACAGAATCATTCTCCGCACTCGGTTCATCCCCTCCTGCGTTGCTCCTGACCTTGTTGCCTTTGCGCCGGATTCGCTTGCGACCCTCCCACTCTGGCGGCCCCGGGTGCTCCTCTATCTTGTGTTCCTCGACTTTTTGTCGGTCCCGGTGTTCGAAGTTGCAACCCACGGACGTGCACACGTACACAAAGACCTCGACGATCTCGGCCGCCGCCTTCCTTGCAGTAGTCGCCACGGCCTCGTTGTCGGCGCCGCACACTTTGCAGCCGCAAGAGCAGCAGGCCGAGGCCGAGGCCGTGGTCGATCCTTCCATTTCGAGGCTGTATCTTTTTTGTTCTTTCCTGCTGTTGTTCTACATAAGAAAAAAGTGCCAAAGCTGCCATGTTTCAAAGTCGGACCAAAGCCTGCAGAACAAATATTTGTTTAACAAAGTCACTGAATGCCTCATTCCCCACACGCCCTTGATATAATCTATGCTTGTCCGACCTCTTCAGAGAGCCCTTGTCTGCAATCAGTGACATGACCCTGGACGTATCAGTCCAAGACATCGGTCCCATCCGTGAGGCTCCATCGAAGCGAAGGTTCCGTGGCAACTTTGCCCTATCTTCTGAGGAAAGGCAGACAATAGCAGGCGAGATAAAAAGGCAGAGCAGTCAATAACTACAGCGCGCATGCAGACGAGTCCGTGGCGACGGGCGTTCAGTGCTGCATCAGCTGTTGAACAGTTCACGAGTTGCGGTGCCATCTGCGGCTGCAATGAAACTGAAAAATACATCGAAGATAAACAGCTGTTCTTTTGGGATAACTTCAGACACTCACTGATGAAACAAGACGTCTTTTATGGGTTCTTTGGTTGCTTTCTCCATAGATCGCTGAGCAACGTACCATTATTCATCTCACTCACCACTTGGTCACCAGTTGCCCTCCCTTGCCATGAAGTGTACAAGGTACAATGTGTCATGGGCCTGTGCTCAAGCTTGCTTGATGACTTTCACTCAATCAGGAACTCAATACCACACAAAAAAGTCTAAAGAAGCTTTCGTTCGAAGCACGCGTCTGGAAAATGCACAATTCTCCGACAGCTGACCAAAGGCCGATATTGGTCTTTTCACCGTGATCGTGCCGTAGTTGGCGACGGGGAGCACGTCACCGGCCTCGTAATAGTGCCTTACGTGCATTTCGCTAAGAAACGTGTTACGTCTGTGCAGCTCGAAGTGTTACTACCCGAGGCACCCGAGGCAATTGTTTATTTTGCATTGCTCCGGTCGCTCTGATCACTTTGATGGCTCCGGTTGAGTGTATGTGTAACTGCAGGTCCTGCATATGGATGGCCATATTCATTGTCGTGGCGCCTCAGGAGTCTTGACTTCTACTTTACCACACACTTTCAGTACAAAAAGAGGATGGAAAAATAGTTCCTTTCTATACTTTCTTGTTTCGAACGAAAAAGTGAATGCAAAAATGGACCATCCACGCAAAAATGAGTACCCCTGCAAAACGAAAGGTATGAAGAAAATTTACCTTCGATGAGACTATATTCTACAAATCCAGGGCAAAGAGGAATGATCGCCAAAACAGAAACGTGCTGCGTTAATGGTGTCATGTCCGCCGGGTCGACAGATACGATTCGCCGCATAATTTTAGAAATCCCGAGGATGATCCCTATGACGCCGGTGACTCCATGGTCCATGATCTTGACGTTACTGTGGTCGAAGACTCGTTTTATGGAAAGAGCTTCATGTATGTCATAACCATGGTCACCCACTGAGAAATTCCTACGGGGTCCTTCAGGGAAGACGGTGGTACCTTCAAAATAGTAATAAAGGGTTTTTGCATATTTCACTCTTATTACGTTTTCACCAGCAACGAGAGGGACGTTGTTTTGTGTTACGTGGCAAAGGTGTTTGATGGGTTGTGTTCCGCTTGGTGGATGCATCTGGACGCTTGCAACATCCTGTGCCCTGTGCCCCTCGTCCCTTTCCACAACTTCAGGACCTCACCGAGGTCGATGACGTCCCTTAGGTTGCTGCTGGTGACAAAGAAGTGCATATTTAGTCGTTGACTTGACACAACTTGCAGCCTCGGTTTTTGGTTGACAGCCAGGACAGTTAAATATTGCCATAATTTATCACTCCTTTTCTTAAGGCCCTCATAGCTCCGAGCTCTTTGCAAATTTGAGTCAAGAAGTGCACCGAGAGCTCTCGCTGTCATCTCGTCATGACCTCAGGCAGTGATGGAGCATTGTTCGAAGCACTTCATACCGAGGGAACGGTCCATCCTCGGCGGTTCTACCACAGCAAGCGGTCGAAGCAGACACTCGACACAGAAGTGTTTGCCAGCGTCCAGATCGTTCAGGCCCTCAGAAACAAGGCGTTAAGTCCCAAGGTTTTTGTTGAAGGACCCCCTGGAAGATGACGTCTGTCGTGACCATGCTGATCACCGATTTCAATGAGCGTCTTGACCAGGGACTCTCCATAGGCACCAGATGCCTATCTCATATTCGGTCCTGGGAACGCAAGGTGGTTATTCCAGTTATTTCTGGCTCCACGGATGGCCCATTGTCGTTCACCCTGGCCTGCAATGATGATTTCTTCCCAACGTCATAGCCAAGAGCTCTAAGATGCCAACGTTCGTCAAACCCACTAAAGATCACCAAACCGCTAGACCTCGGTACGTCCTTGGTGTTCGGCGGAGCCGCTCTGTGGCCTCGCACGACCCTGACGTCAGGAAACTCGCGCATCATCTCGTCGGTCTTCCGTCCTTTGCTACTCCACATCGAGGATGTGGACGATGTCGTCCTTGTCGCCCGTGATATTTCTTTTTTCACCTTCTCCGTCTTGAGACGAGTGGTCGTGGGTGACGATATTTTCACGAACAAAATTGGCGTCCGTGAGGGGCATTGACATAATATGTGAGGGGGTTCAAGTCGTGTCGAGTTGAGAGATGTGAGCTTGAGTCGGTTCAGCTCAGAACAGCAGTCATTTTCGGAACTCGGGCCAGACTCGGGATCTGTACTGTTCATAGACACCTCGACGTTGCGCCGTAGTAACATCTAAAATAATAAGCTTGTACTTTCAACAATGCCCACGAGGTTCAATCTTTTGGTCCTGACTCGAGCCCGGTAAAGCATGCAAAAAGCACCATCCAGATACGGCTGGTGCCATTTCAACCAGACATGAAGCCGTTCAAAGCCCGTCCTTTGCTGCAAAGATGGTTTTTTTTTCTCTTCACTTAGGGGAAACTCAGAGTCAGAGGACGCTCTGCGGCACATTTAGCCCAGCTCAGGAAATAGCGCACGTCGCTACTCCAAAGCTTCAACGAGGTTTCGGGCGCCTAGAAGAAGCTTCTGTCAGTGAGACTTTCTCTAAAGACTTTATCTGCGAAGATACGGCAAAAAATGTATCCGCTTCCACTGTCAAATATACGTCGACAACCGAGAAGTAAGTACATTTGCAGCCTCGAAAAGGTCATCCATCTGGCTGCCTGGCCTTTGGCCATCACCACAGCATCCACACCTTGGCACGCGACGTGGACACGCACTTGCACGAGGACTTGCAACTGCGCAGAACATTTGTACTGTTGTTATCGGCCTGCTAACGCTCCTCTCTCTCCACTTTTGCTCTTGCGCAACTGCGTCGTATTTCTGCTACACTCGCCACAACGGTTGCTCAAGTGTAGTGGTCGATTATCGACTCAACGCTGGGGGTCGAGCCGAGCTCGGGGCCCGAGGGGCAAATGGTGACAGGGTGCACGTTTGGACCTTGACTGCAGTGTTCTCTGAGTGGGCGCTTTGGCGCAATTTAGGCAGGGGGGAGCAAATGGCGTCAGAAAGTAAGAGGTGTACACCAGTTGTAATATATGGATAGCATGTAAGAGAAGGTCGTGTCTTCAGACGTTACTAGGCGTGCACACTTTCGCACTTGCTTGAGACTGTTGCACTCTTGTTGGCCAAACTTGAAGAGTCCACGAACCCCTTGAGCCGAGGCAACTTTGGGGTCTCGGACGAGCTCGACTCCACCACTACTTCGGCGCTTTCGAAGAGGAGGAGCGAGAGGAGAGGGAGAGGGAGCAAATGCCGGCGTCGGACGCCGCAAACGCCTGCTATGTCTAAGTTCTCCTCACCAATCTTAACGTTTGTTGGACTTGTGGAAGGAGTTTTACACAAAGTTGTCCTCTGAAGACCGAGTGCAGCACTGACACGGACTATATCGGGTGGACACGCACTCCGTCGCCGCTGACTGCAACGAGGCTTGCTCGGTACCTTCAAGATGGCGTCAGGCGTTGTTGCGACGCAGAAGGCTAGGAAGCAGCGTCACGACTCCTGGTGCTGTCTGGGCCTGGACTGGGACGCGTTGGTGGAAGAGTGGTCTTCGCGGACCCATTCCATCGTGGCACAAGAGACGTCTCGCATGCGCCGATTGACTGAGGAGGCTCGTCGTGAGCTGGGAAAGTGCCGGACCCCCGCCCAGAAGGCCATGGTACGCCGTAGGTGGCGCGAGGAGCTGACCGCAGCCATGGAGACTGCTCAGGATCTCATGCAGTGTGTGGTCAACGACGTGGTTGAGACGACAAGCACTGGCAGCGGCAGCAGCTCCGATGACATAATCGACCCTGGTCAAAACTTGGGTAACATACTGGAGGAAGAACTCTGTGCTGTTGTCCTCACGAAGAAAAAGACGACGAGTTACCAAGATTACGAGGAGGTTTCACTGAACCTGGAAGGCGGTCAGAGGAGCCATCAGTCCGACAAGTCCCCCTCGGACAAGGACACATTTTGGATGGAAAATGAGGTTTCCAACGGTTGCGGCCACTGGAGGAAAGATCTGGAGAGCCCTAGCGTCTGGATGATTGACACCGACCAGCAGGAAGGGAATAAGCAAGGTAGTTCTGATGTGGAAGACATCTTTGCCGATTGGTTGGCGTTGCTGAAGAAACAGAAGCAAAAACACCGACGGAGATCGAAGAAGAAAAAGTCTGATCACCTCAACTCATTCGGACGTCGATGCAGTGGCAGTGGCAAAGGTGCTCCAGGACGACCTGTCAAGAGCTATTGGAATATCTTTAGCGAGTGGAAGAAGAACCTACGGGAGCCGCCGATGCATAAGAAAACCTTGAGGAAGAGGCAACGCAAGAGGACCTCGAAGAACCATTTTGTGAAGACGAGGACCTTTGGCAACAACTCCTATTCGTGGTTCACATTCAGACCTGTTCCAACAGCAGAGGATTTTTTCTCTGACGCAAGGGAAATATTCTCCGAGGAACCGCCGAGTGGCCAAAGGAGCCGAAGACGATCACGCGAAGACTTGGATGAAAGTGACGGCAGCAGGACCAAGAGATTCAAGCGAGAAGCTCACTCAGGTGATTGGGACAAGCTCAGAGAGAAGTCGTGCTTGGTCGCCGTCACCATCGAGGAGAGGATTCGCAATGCATTTCGTCAGGTCAACAGCGATGACGCAGACGACGAGGACGATGACCAAGAGCTGGTTGGTGGCCGCACGGCCGTTCAGAAGGAGTCTCACGAAGAGTTTTGCGAGCTCCGTGACGAGGTGAGACGCATGCGCAAGCGCTGGCGACGCAGACGAAGTGCTCAAGACACTGCAGCGTTCTTTCATGAATGGCGTTGGCACCTGGTCGAGGAGAGAGACGAAGAAGAGGCAGAAGATTTCTTCCAGGAATGGAAGTCCAATCTGGACGAGGTGGACGCAACTTTGGAAGCGGAAGACTTCTTCAATGATTGGCTGACCAACTTGGAGGACAGCAGAGCAGACACCAGCTTGCCTGGCCGAAGTAGCAAGGGCTTCAAGGTGCTGATGCGCAAGTCGTCCGGAAAAGTGTCTCTAACTACCTGTATGATGTTGGAATCTCAGCAGCAACGCCAGAGACAAGTCCGAAACGTCCACGGAAAGGCAACCAGACTGGACGATAAGGAGAGGGAAACTGCATTGCGGAAGCACCAGAGGAGGATGACCAAATGTTATCCCAAGCAGCCCTGGTGCAGAGGGAGGAATTAAGCTCTCCTCCTTCCACTGTATATAGACTACATGTTTACCTCACCTTAAAAGTCTTGTGTACAAATCCATTGTTACCCAGTTTGGCTTGTTCGTTCGGGTTTTAGTTAGGTTTTCGCCAAGCTACACATGAGCTGATCATGGCATAAACGTGGCCTCACATGTGGAAATGCAGTCAATTTCAATCTATGCTTATGACCCACCCGTACACGCACGTAACAGTGTCCTTCATCGTGGTACTTGTGTCAGCATTACGGGATTTCTGTGTGTGCGCAAAGACACTCCCTTTAAGGCATGCTGTACTAAGTCCCTCTATGATTCTCCAACCCCTTTTTCCTGTCCCAGTATTGCATTGTACGTATGATTGTAATGATACAGAAATTCTTTTAAGTTCTGCCTGTAGACAAAAGGTGAGACAAGAAATAAAAAGCAAGCTTTATCAACCCTTGATGGAGAGCACACATGTGCTCGACTTTTTTTGCATAGTTACACAGGGCGTTCTTTGAGCAATGTTGGGAGTTTTGGGGACGGTTCGGGACCAACAGAGTGGAATGTTATCATTGTGAAAAACATATCATATTTCAAAGGCATACGTGGCATTTTTGCAGCGAAAAAGCCACGGAATCTGACCCAAAATGGGTTGGAACGAAATCTCTGTATGAGAAATGTTTTGAATGTTTTAGTGCGTCATCTCATGAAAAAGATCGATGGCCAGGGCGAGAAGACTTCGGTCATTTCCAAAAAAAAAAAAGCCCCAAACCCACCTGAATGTTTAGGTAAGGTATTTTGGTGAAATTGTGCAACTGAATATGTTGCATCTTGCGGTTAGGTCAGGAAACTCAGTTCCAAACCCATACTTGCCACTTTATGCAGCTTTTGAGGCATTCCGGAAAGTGATAATACGGGTACGCGAAACCTCTCCTCAAAGTGTTTTCTCCTCATTCCTCAGGTAAAGTCCTGGTAAAGGATAGATGGGCAAAGAACTCTGATATATAATATATGCATAGTACGTCCATACGTGTGTGTATGAATGCACCATCCCCTCTGCAGACGGCAGAGTCTGCCCGTCGCATTGGCAGATTTCTCGTCGCTTGTCCATGTACGTACGGTATGTACCTGCTGAATACTCTCATATTGTACGCCTGCCCAGAGTGAAATCCTTCGTGACTGGTGGGGTCAACCCCGCGTCCGACGTGCACTGCGGTGCGCATCGATCGAGTGGTATTTCAAACAGCGGACGTCAATTCCGCATGATCGACAAATGGACGAATGTTTTGAGCAAGTCCTGTGGTTGTCATAAAGGTTCAAGCGGGTGAGATCAAGCAGCCCGCGAGTTACAAATCTCTTCAAAAGGTATCATAGCAACTCGTCACGTCTGCGCCAACCACAACTTCTCGTCGGGGGTTACAGGAATCATAACTTTTGAAATGCTTCGAAGGGCATGACTTTTGCTCCAGACTCCAATTCGCATTGCATTTCAAGAGAAGTGTGCAATTTGCTTATTCTGCAGTCTGGTACGACGACGACGTTCATGTCCGTCCTGTGCGTACCAGCGTAGGTTGCGTGCTGCTCGTGACTCCGCCGCCTCGGTCCGTTCGTGTGCGCCCGCGTGTTGTTGGCGTCCTCGTGCTCGCGTGCGCTCTGCACCACCAGAAGACAGGTAGGTGACTGCGAGGGATTCGTCATCAGTCGAGGTAGACGAGCAGCTTGACAAAGAAGACTTGTTCTTCCCGAAAGAAAAGTCCGCCAATAATAAACAGTGTGCATTTGTGTGCGAATTTACGTTGAGGCTTCCACCTCCCGCTGCTTTGTCAGCCCTCCCTCACAACACAGCAACGTGCACAGGTGAGACTTTTTTATCTCTAGCTTAAAAGGCGACTGGGGCGAAGCACTTTTCGCTTCGTTTCCCCTTCCTGACCCAGTTTTCGCCAGAGAAAACTGTCATGCCGTCTTGAGCAACATCGTTGACTCCAGACACCTCTGTGACGACACCTTCGCCACGGCCGGGCTCCAAACGCATGTCATGTCCTTGTTGACACATTCTTTTCTCTTTGGCGTGATCGTCCTGTCACAAGCTGGACTGTGCAGTTGTCATTTTGCCTGATGTCATCGTTCAGGATGACGTAGTTGTCACTTGCAACGATTGATTGGACTGCACGTCAGATTCAGGCCCTAAATACTTGCGTACACTCGCCGAGCTGAGTCGTAACTTGTTTTACTTATCGATTCTCTGGATCTTTGCATAGTCCACCCTCTCGCCCGACGCTGGCATATTGAGTCCTCACCATATCTCAAGGAATTTGTCTTGCCTGTGCATTCATTTGGTGTGTGCACCATAAAATATGGGATCCTTATTGAATGTAGCAGCTTTAAAGGAGCGCTGGCGCGCTCATGCACAAAGCCTGAACGAACGAGGCGTCGTCGCCGTGTCAGGCGATGCCTGGTACCTTCGTACGTACGTACGTGTATGACAGAGGAGGGGAGGAACGACGTGACTGCGTACGTGCAGTACTACGTACAGCACTTGGCAGATCTGGCCATCATGTACTGGGCAGATGAGCCCCAATTCCAGCACGCCACCGTACAGTACGTCAGTACGTATGCACATGTACAACGTGTCTGGTCGGACAGCCCCCCCCCCCCCCCCGCACCTAACCTAACGTGTGTAGATAGCGTATTTACCCTATGTGTAGCAGCAACAGCCCTATGGGATGGATGCGCACACGAAGGAGGAGGCTTAACATGAGCAACGTGCGCATGAACATGAAGAGGAAGCTCATTTAGGCAAAACACGTTCGCCTCTAACAATTCTGCGCTGCATTTTCTAGTCCTCCTCTTCTTTCGGGCCTTCCCCTAGGCCTTTTTTTCTGTTCTTGCCCCGGCCCAAAAAGCTCGTTCTCTGCTGTCGCTAACAACTCATGCGATCGGTGGGAGAATCTCACGACTTGCAGACGTGATTTCATGTGTGCATTGCCTGGCCACAGTGAGAATGGTCGAGTCGAACATTTGGCACACTTCAGCCATTCTCAAGGCTCGTACGAACACAGTTGTTGGGACAATCGCAGGCGTTTGCACAGTCGACCGACGTAGTGAAGATTGACGTCTTCTGTACCGAGTGCTTTTTGCAATTGACCCATTCGAGAACCTGCGATAAAGTAAAGTCATTCCTAAATGGAAGCCTGACTGTATCACAATGAATGCTAAGTGCTTCTTGTTGGCTCATAGTGCCGGCTCGTACCAGTCTGTACGCACTGGATTAGAGCGTTTTTGTCCGCAAGTGTCTTTGTGCCATTACCTGACACAAAACGGAGCTGCAGCATTGAAATAGAAAAAGAGATCCTACTCGACATGAAAATATTCCATTTCTGCCTAAAAAATGTCCGCTCGCTTCCTTTCCACGCCGGATGTGGCGCCTCATTCATAGTACAACAGATAGATTTGTAATCCAATCCGTCAAGCTAATTTATTATTTCACTCACATATATTTTGCCGACACTCGCACGTTCGTCGCACATAAACGATCCGGACATGTAACCTGTCACAGTCTTTCTCCACACGCTGGCGTGCAGAGTAGAGGATTTCCACGAATACTCCGCGTGTACGCACGTGCAGTACGTATCGTCATTTCTCTGGGTTTCTTAGCCTCCTTCCCTCCCTCCCTCTCCTCCGAACTCTTCTGGCAGTGAAAGTGCTTCTTTACCCCTACCTGGGGACTTTTTCTTTCAAGCCAAGCAAGCCAGGCAAGTTGGCCTAGCTCCAGCCGCAGCAGCCGCAGCAAGCATCCGATTTTGCAGTCGCTGGCGTGACCTCCACCAGGCAAGGTCTCCGACAATAAGTAACTATCTGGCCGCCTGGCGTGGAAAAGAACCCACCGTTTATTGTAGTGGGACTGCGCGAACAGTCCCAGGCCAAGCCATGAGTGATCGGGGCTTTTTCATTCCCCAGGGAAACAAGCATTAAGTGTTCTTGTGGTAAGTGGCTTCCTATCTCATCCCCACCACCACCACCTTCACAGCTGAATTCACCATGGTGGTGGAACAATGTTTGCCAGTCCTGCGGTCGGGGCATGGAAGTGTTTTCGCACAGCTGAAATTGGACGGTAACGCAAGGATAAATATTGTGCTAGCTGGATACGAAGCATGGCACTAATATCAGGAAATAACAAGCTTCCTTTATGTTTTTTCTTCCTCCACCACCTAAAGCTATCCAAACTCTTCCTGATTGCTTAGCATACAAACATCGGCCCATGGACTTGAAGTACTCGCATGTGCAGTCCAAAGCGAGGAAAACTCCTATAATTTTTTTTGGCAGAAATCAATGCGCGCGTTGCTGGTATGCCTTTTTTTCTCTCTTCTTTTCTGCATGTTTCCATGCATTCATAATGGTGGTCAGTTCGAGCGCGCTTTTCGCGTACTCGCGCTCGAAGCTCCGCGCGGAGAAGGACAAACACAGTTACATCTTCAAGGTTAAAGTCGAGAGTGAAATAGTAGCCATCTCCTGCACCCAAGGTGCTTGGAGCACGGCAGCAGGGGCAGCATAATTTCCGGACTGCGCCTAGGCCAAGTGGAATTTGATGTTCAATTGCATGCAGTCAATGGACTCCTTTGCAGGCCTCGGGTGTTGCTGACAGCGGTCCACGTCTGCGCTGCAGCTGAAATAGGGGGGATAGTTCTGGTACAGACTTTGTGTCTGTTCTGTTTTTGTTTGTCTGTTCATATGTGTGCATAATGCGTATATGTGCGCTGCAGTTGACAAGTGGTTTGCTATTCAAAAACAACCTTGGCTCGTACGCATGCTCTATGCACACCTGTACAGAGAGCAGGATACGCGCAGTATGTGGTGTGCATGTACATGCGACCTAAATCCACCTGTTTGGTGTCTGCAGCAGCGCGAACTCCTCTGTGCGGTACATGGACCGTGTCATATGTGCTGGTATATCATGAACGTGTACTGTACGTACCACAAAAGTAGATCATTCGTGTTGAGGAGGAGACGACTTGCTCTTCTTTTCAAACTCCTACCTGCTGACCATCGACGTCACCAGTGTCGAAGGCATCAAACGGTTCTTTTCACTCTTTCAGGTATTCTTTTTTTGAGTCTGAAATCCGACAGCCCTAAGGACTTCAGGATGAGAAACTCCGGTCTCCTAAAGTGGGCGCAGAACAACAAGAACAACAAGCTGAGCAATGGCAAGACGAAAGAGGAAAAGAAGTGGATCCACTCTCCGGACACCTTAGTCCAGGGACACGTGGCATATCTAGTCAAGGTAAACCGAGTTACTGTTTGCCCAAGACATATCCGGGTCAACACCTTCAACAATTGTCACGCAAACCAAACACAGTTAAGCCTGACTGCGTTGAAGAAAAGGGCAGTGGTCTAGATAAGGCGGCGTGAACATGTGAAGATCACGAATGTTTGCATAACAAGCTTTACATACCTGAACGTACACTGGCGACGCGTGCAGCACGATCTGACTGACGTCAGTACAAAATATGACGTTTCCTTTCACTAAATTTTACGGTATTTTGCGGAACTGGATTAAGCTGACCGGGTTTTCCCAGTCGGACCCAGTGACGTTCTTCACTGTCTCTACGTTCTAATCTGCAAACCTCTGGACTGCATTCTCTCGCTGCTTCTGAGGCCAGCAATCTGGACTGCTAAGCTCTGGTCTACATTCCCTCTGGACTGCTAAGTACGGCACTGTTGAGGTCAGTCATCTGGTGTGCATTCTCTTGCCACCTCTGAGGCCAGCAATCTGGTCTGCTACGTTTCCAACTGCTGCCACTGCTGCTTTCGAAAAGCAAACGTAGCAGACCAGATTGCTGGCCTCAGACGTAGCGTAGCAGTCCAGGGCTTGGAAGTCCTCAGGAGCAGCGAAAGAATGGAGACCAGATCACGTTGTACTCAAGTACCACATCTACGTGTTCAAAATCAAAATTTGGACTCCACTCTCTCCAGTCCAGCACATGAGGTGAAGTCGTGCCTGCGGCTAATCTTTATGCCAAGGGCTGTACTGAGATATACTTCGAGGTTCCTTTCTCGTCGGTGTCTTCACGTGTGGCTTGGAGTGGTACCCTTTCTCTTCTGCAGCTCCTCCTTCATGAGCTTGAGAACCTCGAGAGCTATGATGAGGCTTTTGTGATAAGCAAAGGACCTGGTCGGCTTCGAAAGAGTCGATTCTGGGGTTAGCGTACGTCAACGCGGGGTCCACAGACAAGATGTAATTTGCCGTGATGTCGCAATTTAGTTTGCTGACGTCGTACGCGACGTACTTGCCATGGTACTTGCCATAGAGTCGCGACGCCCTGTAGAAATAGTCGCGCACTTGACTGCAGAAACTTTACTGTGAGTGCACAGCACACTGGTCCTGACTCGAAGTCCCCTTGACGTTCGTGCCTCTTCGTCTCTAGCGGTGGCTTCAGGACTGGACAATCTAGGGTGACCACTTTTTACCTCAAAAATAAAAATAGATGAAATGCGTACACAGATGTGTGCGTGCGTGTGTCTGCCATGCTATAGGGGCCCCAACCTCTGCACCGATCGTCACCTAACCTGGTCAGCACATGCTACATATCAGATGCTCAAAAGCGACCGCATCGCACTTGAGGTCTGAATCCGTTTTGAGGCCAAAATCGATGTCCAACGTTACATTCACCGCAAGTATCAGTAGCTGCCTGCGGCAAGAGGGGTGGGGGTGGGACAGAAGAAAGTCAGTAGGAGTGGACATTGAGCTGGGTAACCAAGCGAGCTAAACTGTGTCTTGACCCGCAGACTGATGGCCAGCTGCTATCACTAACTGGGGAGAAGAGTGAGTGGTGTGCGGATCAGTCACTTTCAAAAGTAAGGAACGAAACGGATCTGATCCGGGTGCAGAGTGCATGGTGAGTGTGACGTGCGTGATCAGCATCGGGCCGAGGCAAGATCAGCATCGTGTTGGGCGCAAAGCGCATGTTGAACAAGGGCCGAGTCTGCTGGTGGGCAGGATTGCGGGGAGTCGGGTACACCGGGTACCTCTGCTAGTGGTATTAATAAAATTTTGGGGACCGGAGGCTTCAACAAGCTGACGGTTCTTCCACTCTAGATATCTTTCATCATGGACCAGCCACACCATCTTTGGGCTGTCCTGGGTCGATTTTCAATGTAGAGGTAAATAGTGGTCACCCTACGGCACATCTCCCGAAGACTTGACGGCGACTGCACTTCACGCAAGGCGTGAAGTACGTGAAGACCGAATTGATCAGCTGAGCTCAATTATCTAAGACATATCAAGGTCAAGCATCCCTTTGTTACGCATGAACATTGTCTTTAAGATCTTTCTCCTGGCCTAAAACACGAACATTTACTGAGCAAGACAAATCAGAACTTAGCAATATTTGAGCTTAAAGGACTCGGCTACTGGGCTCGACAGCGAGAGGATCCGGTCCACCAGTATCGGGATCTGAAAGCCAAGATCGTTAGTTTCGAGCCAAGTAACTGCAAGCGAGGGGCTTAAAGCGTTGCTTACTGTATAATTCTGCACATTTATACATTCTAATAGTCAACAGAACATCAGACACTTTTTGGACGATCACCATCTACCCAGGCCGATACAAATGTCATGGCTATACTCTCTGACCTTCATAACGGCGTGAACAGTCCGTGTAGAACATGTAGTGGTAAATGACGGTGTAGGCGGTGACGAACATACGGTATCGTCCCCACAGACGTTTCTTAGACATATTTAGAGGGCGTAGAACTTGATCTTTTGCGCCATACCTCTGTGCTCGTCATCCGCGAGTGGCCGCTTTCCCCTCTTCACTTCAGGCTCGTGCTCTTCCAGAGCATCATGGAACTCGTCTGTCTCTGACTAGTCACTGTCATCAAAGTCGTTCACCGTGTTCATGTCCCAATGCATGGTTAATTCTATCAGTGATGTAGTCTGAAGATCGACTTCGCCACTTCCACCGACAAAGTGTCCCATAAGAATGGCCATCGATGATACGGATGTCTTACTGACCCACCATTAAGATCCAGAGCGGAAGTAATTTGCTATAGCGTCACAGTTTAGATGTTTTAGGTCGTACGTGACTCGAAGATTCTTGATGCCTTGTATGTAACAGCATATCAATGCCACGTGTTCTTCCCTTGAATGGACGGTTCGACGACGTTGTTGCCCCCATTGTACACATCTGCAGAGCTTGTCACTCTGGTTGACCCTGAAGGGTCCGAAGACGTGCTTGGCCCCTTCGGGATCATACTTGTCATCTTCATTCATTCATCGACATTCACCATTTTTTAACCATCTTCAGGGTCTGTTCAACCTGGTTCACCAACTCCAGAGTTATTTCCCTGTCTCCACTGACGAAGTGTCTTACACGTGGTGAGGCTTGGTATATCAGCTTGGCCACGTCGACGCTAGTCGCCTTCATTACCCGATTAACGACTTGTACAGCGGTGGAATGAGACCTGCGAGCCCGGCGGGAAGAGTTTCAGCCCGACTGTGTCACGCAGTTTGAAGCTGTCCGCCGGGGCGACTCGGAGTGACTGACCCTTCGCCTCTGATCAGATGTCTTAAAAGGGGAGGTAGTGAAGAGGCTTGGGTCTTTGAAAGCCACTCTGGCACCCCAATTAGGAGGAAGTTCGCGACCTCATCGCAATTTTGGTCCTCTAGATGGTACTTCATACGAAATCTGAAGATCCTACAGCACCTGTAGATTACCTTTGGCATGTCAACGCCCTTCATCCTCTTCTCTGCATTCACCACCTGAATTGATGGAGCTTAAGGAGGCCTATATAGATGTGATCCTAGTCTAGGTCACAAATATAGGAGGCATCATGGGGAATCCAAGTCATGAACGCTGAGGGCCCAGGGAAACCAGGTGGACGAGAGGAATGTTTTCACCTGGAGTACATTGGCGCGCTTTCTCTCAACCTCCTTCTTGCGATACACCGATTTCCCGAAATGGTACTCCATTGCACTTGATGTCCTTCAGCTCCACCCTCGTCATGAACAGCACGAACGTGGGGAAGATCTTGTCCACCATGTCACCTTGCGTCCACACATCCGGGCGGGCTGTTAAAAATTACACATTCCGGACAGAAACTTAACACTGTCCGGCAATGAATTTAAAACGGCCATGGCGACTCTCCGGCAATCTGAAGACCGTTCACTGAAGACTCCTCCTGGAGCGAAATCAACCCGCCAAATTCAGAAACAGTTCCGTTCGTCCTAGGAGCAAACTTCGATAACTGCGGTTCACAGCATGCTTTTCTTACCTCGCACGCACCTCTACGTCGTCGTCAGCGGCCAACTTCTCGTAGCTGTTTCACTCGCGGAGGATGTCGGACAGACCAAGATAGCTTCGATGGCGGCCGTGGATCACGTGGCAAGGATGTCGGACCCATTCAAAGTACAGCTTGCAGTCGGCGTCTCGACATCGGAGAGTTCGCACCACCTGACGTAGAAGCAGTCCAAGGATGCCGGACAGCCCAACACCGCTCCGATGGCGAGCGTCAACCAAAACTGACGGAATTGTCCGGAATTTCGTAACCCAAGTACTTCCGTTAAAAAGAATAGAGAAAGGGAGGACTGAACAAGAAAATCACCTCCGCGTGCTCCGCGTGCTGCTGGAGTGATGACTTCGAACACAGAAATGTCGATCTCGAGTATCGATCGATCATAAGGCATCGGACAGTTCGAGGATGGAAACCATTACTAATACTAACTATGAAGGCTGAGTTGATGTGTGGTTTACTATTCAGAAACAACCTTGACTCGTACGAGTGCTCTATACACACTTGTACAGAGTGCAGGATGCTTGCAGTATGTGGGATACATGTACATGGGAGTGATCATTGCTCCCTCTTCACATCAGAACATTTTGAGCGATATTTGTCCTGCTATTTTGACCATACAAAAAGAGGAGAGTTTGGAATATCTAAGTAATGTATTAGACGTCATAAACGTTGTCAGGGTACCTCTATTTGTAGACTAAGACGCGGTCATGAACCGGACCAGACATTGGAGAAGACGTTGGGCTTCCAGATGTAGACACTGTCAAAGAGGAGCTTGCAGTCTGGGTCTCCATATGAAAGAAGTCGGACCCCAAACGTAGTCACAAAGTAGAAATTGAGCCTCTGGATGGAGACAGAATTAAAGTAGAACTTCGACCTTCAGACGTAGACACAGTCAGACTAGAGCTTCCAGTCGGGGTCTCAATATCGAAGAATTCGGGGCCCCAGACATAGACCCGGTCAAAGTATAACTGCAGTTCTCGTTTATGTCTCTTCAGTTTCTCGGAAGCACAGAGGTGGACAAGCCAAAGGGCATCGACGTGGTCAAGCAGGGCATCCAGAAGCTCAAGTTCAATCAGCAGTTGCGCAAGTCCGAGGCCGGCAGCAGCGCTGCCAAGACGCCCAAAGTGGAGCTAACAATTTCCGTGGACGGGGTCGCCATCCAGGAACCTAAGACCAAGCGTCTGCTTCATCAGTACCCGCTCCATAAGATCTCCTACTGTGCAGACGACAAAGCCGAGAAGAGGTTCTTCAGCTTCATCGCTAAGGAAGGCGATGCCGGCAGCCAGCATACCTGCTTCGTGTTTGTCAGTGACAAGCTGGTGAGAACGTTATCTTACGTGCCGTGCATGCCACTCCCACATACAATACCGTTCAAAGTCACGCCCCTCCCTCTGAAAAGCCAAGGCTTCAAGCTGCCCCGTGATATCAATGAATTTTGTGTAGCCGCAGTATTAAGGAAGTTATGATGTTGGGAAAGGGGGCCGTGACTTTTGAACTGGGGGTCCGAGATGGGTTGGTTGGAGCCCCCTTTAGGAATCGGCGATATCACTACTAAAAGTTGCCGATATATACAGTATTCAGTCTTCTACTGTAAAGAGGCGTGTGACTTCTGAACGGCACTGTACCTAAAAGAGATGGTCCGCTCGTAACTACATCTCCGTCACCTTCAACGTTCTCCTCCTCCCAGGCTGAAGAGATTACGCTGACCATCGGCCAGGCCTTTGAGTTGGCCTACAAGAAGTTCCTAGACACTAGCGGCAAGGAGCTGGAGACGAAAAAGCAACTGATGGTGATGCAGAAGCGCATCGCGCTACTGGAGGCAGAGAACGTGGAGCTGAAGAAGCGTCTGCGAGACGTCGCCTCCATCAAGGGCCAGCAAGACGTTCAAGAATACATGCACAAGCTCGACGTGAGTACTTGCGCCAAAATATCACAATGTTGAGCCAAGCGCACGTATCAGTGGGCAAATACATACTTGAAGGATAACGTCACGGATGCTTTCGATCGAGATCACTGCTAAAATGCTCTCTCACTCTCTCTCTCTCCACTCCAGATAACTGACATCACGGAAGTGCGGCCGCCTTCTGGCACTATGGCCGCCGCTTCTTCCCCCAACAGCAACACCCCGGCCGTCGGCCTTCATGAAATCAAATCAGCACCTCAGTTATGTCCGAACAATAACATCACTGGCGCGGCTGCCGCCACTGCTGCGATCAATGCGCCCCCGCGGTCGAAGGACGGCAATAAAACTCCGGCACTAATCTCGCTGGAGGCTGCGGCGCCACAGGGGTCCTCCACCAAGTTGGATGGATTCACTCTTGATGATTTAAATGATGATGATTTTAACCCGCGCGCCTCCACCTCGACATCAGAGGACGACGAGGAGGACGACGAGGAGGATGAGGCAGACTTCAATCCTCGCGCGATTGGTGCAACAGAGGAGAAGAAAAAGCCTCAGGTGATCTTGGCGCCGCCGGCTCTGCCTCCCAGAGAGCCGCCAGCAGTAAAGCAGGAGGACATCTTCAAAGCCACACCAGGGGATCCCTTCTCTGGGAACCCTTTCGCCAGCGATCCCTTCGGGATGGCGACGTTCAACGCAGGTAACGCCAAGGGAGGAGCGTTCGACACCTTCCAGGCCAGCTTCAAGAAGGTGGACGGCGCCAGCTTCTCACTCGACGAGCTTGACCCGCTGAAGCAATAGGTGGTGACTACGAGGAGCGACGGGAAAGGTTCATATAGGTACTTCGAAGAGAGAAAAAGGGCGCGCTTATTGCATAGTACTCGTACGTGTACATTTTATTCATTCTTCGGCTTCTACTTGTGCGATGTCGCACACCTATGGGAAATGAGGAACACAAATAAATGAGATTTAGATAAATTACATCTCGGACCTTTAGTGGAGCCCCCGAGGCTCTTTGTATACAATAATGTACAGTGTACACATTTCGTTATTCAATAGTCTTGTAATACTGAAAGCACACGTTAGTGGGACCAAAATGCCTTGCTTAGCTGGTGTTCTCTTCTTCCTTGACCAGATCATATTCTGTGAGATGCTTTGCTACGTCAGCCCCCGCCACGGCTGTGTTCCTTCGCCTTGTCTTCGCGGCCTCCTTAAATAACCCGGTCTGCCTCCGGTACATGAAGAAGCCGCCAGCCACTGACACCAAGAGGCAGGTGACCAGAACTATGACGGCCACTAGCAGCCCCATGGACGCGGTTGTGCTGGTGGGCACGCACTGGCAAGTCCGCGTGAAGTCGAAGATGTAGCCGGTAGAACAGACGCGCCACGAAGCCTTGGGACACACGCACAAACAGTTGACGGGGTCCCACAGCATGCCACTGATGATGCACTCGTTGCGCCTTGCCTGGTCGAGGCAGATACAGCGGCAGGAGCTGCCTTCATAGTACTGGTCATCCGGCCGACAGTGACGGCTCTTCACGGGACAGTCGCAGCGGCATCCCACATGCTCCTCCACCTCAACGTAGCCACACTGGGTCTCCGTCTGCACGCGCGGGAAGCGCGAGAGCACGACCATGACATCGACGCGCTTCATCCTGGTCTCGGTGGGTATGCAGCGGTGCTTATACAGGTCGCAGCTACCACCGCAGCGCGCCACCGATGCGAAATCTGGAATCACCTGGATCACGTCGCTGACGTTAGGCATGTGCTCGCGCAAGGCCAGCAAAGTCTCCCGCGCCTCGCATCCAGTCACGGCCTCCAAAATGGACCTCTGCTGGGTTGGAGTGCAGGAGCCTCCGGATTCCTCTCCGTACTGCACCGCCTCAGCCGACATCCGCCCCACGTACGTCAGGTTGAGGAGCAGCAGCGCATTCAACAAGGTGCCAGTATCACGACGTCCAGCCATGCTGGGCGAATTCTTCGCTGTAATCTCCTTACCGCTTTTGGTGAGCTAGTGGTGTTCGTCGAGAGCCTTCAAGTACATGTACAATTAGCTTGGGCACGAGGCCCGGAAAAAGATAAGGACAAGTTCTCGCCTTGTTTTATGAATGTCGCTGTTTGCCACCGGTGCAATCTTGCACCATCCGCTCTAGAACGGCTGTAGCGAGTGATTGCTCAAAACCCACTTGCAAGAGATACTTCGACTCGTGCGCTGCCTGAGTCTTAAATAAACACCGTCGAGCTGGCGGACAATGTGGCTGCCCCAAAAGCCGAGATGGGCGCTCCAGACCCGGACACTGCACGTGCGCGCGCTCGCTCGTGTGGATCAAGAAGATGTTTAGATAGCGCTGGGAATGTTAAAAATGTGTTCTATTTTCCGGGTGTGACCCCTGCTGCAACACCGCTACAAGTCCGATGATCGATCGCTTGTTTAGGAGCAGATTTTGCACATGAAGGTTTATCATTCTACCGCCAATGCTTCTAGAGACCTGAGGCAGAAAGGGCGGAGCGGACCTCCTGAGAGCGCTTCCGTGCTAACAAATGTTTGAGCAGAAACGTAGAAACGACCGCCTCGACTGTTTCTCGTCCATCATTGGCGAAAAAGTCAACACGGCCAAATAAAGAACTCACGTCTTCCAAGAGAAACGCGCTTCATTCACTCGCCAAATATGACACCACCTTGGGATTCCCTTGTGTTCATCCAGTCAGTGCACTGGCGGATTTGCTCTTACATGCTCAGTGACGTCATCGTTGACCATGACGACGACGGGCTTAAAGATAGACTCTTCATTCCCAAAACGACGACTGTACTAATACACCTGACGCCACTCGTCCCCCTAAGCTCTCTAATCCAAATGTATTCACCCTAATACGTATCACAGCATGCACACATCACCCGTTATGAACACATGTACGTAGAAATTTTCCAGGAATAACGCATGGCTTCTCATATTCTTGCAGCAAATACAGGCAGCTCAATCTTTTGTTCGGACTTCACCTCTATCACTCGGCCGGATGATCCTCGCCTGGCGCTTGCACGACTTGCAGACTCAGAGCTTCGTACCTTCATTATCACACGTTTGGCTGGACTATCACCGACTGCGGACTGTGACTTGGGATGATCCTTGCCCATCGCACGCTGCTTCGAACCACTTTCTGGCGGAGGAGATGGAGAAGAGGAGCTGCCCATATCCCTCTCCTTGCAGGCAAGACGCTTTTTCTTGGATTTGGTTTTCTTTGACTCTTCCAACAGAGATACTGTCGCAGCAGCCGTGGCCTTTGTAGCTTCCGAGGAGGGCTTTTTCAATAATTCTCTATTTCTCAGCAGTTTTTTAATCAGCTTTACACGTAGGAGCTCCTCTTGGCGATACCCTCGGCGACGCTCTTCCAACAATGCCTGTTTCTTGTTCTTTTTGTCTGAGGTTTTCTTAGACTTATCCTTCAGGACTTTTATGCCATCATGCTCACTTTTGTGACTAGCTTCAGCTTTCTTCGGCATGGGTTCTTCGGCATGGGCCTTTGCTTTATGCTTAATCCTTTTCTCTAGCTGTTCCACTACTTTCTTCACTTTCTTGCAGGGAGCTTTTCCACTCTTCTTGCTTAGAGAGGTCTTAGCTGTTGGCGTTGCCCCGTCCGGGCTGTCTCTGACTGCACCAGTTTCCAACATCAAGCGTTTGTGCAAATTGTCCTTGCTCTCGTCATCCACCCGGTTGGCCAAGTTGCAAATGATCTTGAGGGACTCGTAGCGACCGGAGGCTACAGCATCAGCAATTTTCATCTCCTTGGGCGCAGGGGTGGGAAGAAGGCACACACGGGCAGTTTTGGACGGACGTCCACGGTCAACATCTCCAGCCTCAGACAGATGCAGCCGTTGGTAACTTTCACCTCGAGGTCGCTTAGATGGCCGAGGAGGAGGGAGGATGCCCTCTCTGCGCAAACCTTCCAGCTCGTCGCGAGTCAGCCTGGGCGCGTCTTCTGGGACATGGCGAAGAATAATCACAGCTCTCCTGTCAGGCACATCTTCGGGACGAATGCAGTGTGTGATGCCATCAGCGGCAAAGCCTCTGTAAGATAAGTAAATCGGTAAGTCAAAACTTTGCTCCGGATGCTTGACAATTGCTAAGGATGTTTGACCATCGCCCCCATAGAATTCTACTGGTTACTTGCTTCATTCCTACTGTCCTTTCATGCGCTGCATGTACAAGTAAGTCGCAAGAAGACTTTCATTCAAGGAGGCCGATTCGACGTAGCAGTGACCATGGCCATTTTCATGGAGATCACATTCTCTACCTGGGCAGCATTCTTCGTATTCATGCACAGTACAAGGTTGAAACAGAGAATACCCCTCGGTTAGAAGCTGTGCACCGCTCAGGATGCCTCCACAAAGGCCGAGGAGGCCAAAGCAGCTAAATATGCACTGCCCCGGAGGAAGGAAAATCGTCGCCAGAGATAATTTTCCCAATTTTTTGCCAACTGTCAACAGTTGTTCAGGAGACATTGCAGTCATTTTGAAAGCTCTTTTGTAGAAAACTTACTCCATTGTCATGACGCAGCCTCTTGGGAGAGGCACTCTGAGGACGGGCAAGGTCGTCCGCATGGGTCGAAAGCTGAACTTGCAGCCGAAGCAGATGGCAGATTGGCTCAAGAAAGACGCCGTCACGATCGGTCTGCAATTGTGAGTAGTCTAAACTTTTGCCTCGTGCATATTGAATTGTACTGATTACTTCGTTACATCAGAGTTCACTCTAGTAGTAGTCTTAATTGACATTGATGTTCAGGTGCTTTGATCACTGCACGAATGAACCGCCCTAGAGTACGTGGTCCCATGTGTTCTGGATCTTGTGATCTTAAAGAAGAACATGTGGGCTAGAATAGAAATGAAGACATCCTAGAAATCATGTGATGGGAACGGGAATGACCCCATGAGGCTGAAGCTATATAAAACGGAAGAGGAATCAAGGAAGTGGTATTCATCTCCAGACCACATCAGACTCCACACCAGCGCTAAATATCGAAGACAGTGTAGAAACTTAGATTTAGAATTGGGAATAATGTCTTACTCCCATATAACACTTTTACAATATTGTACCGAATATATGAGAACATTTAAGGTCGTGTTTTCACCCACCTGTCGAACAGTTTCGGCGGGTCTATATGCGAAACGATGCAGCCCTTGGGGAGGTAGTCGTTGATGACGGCAGAGTTGACGAATCCCTTGGGAATGATGCCCGCCTCCTCGATGGGGCGCACCACCAAGTCGAAAATCCAGTCCGGGATGGGGTCGCATTCGCCACGTGGGTACAGCTTCTCTTTGCCCGGACCTCGCACCCGGAGCTGGCTACCGTAGATGTAACCCTCGCCAAAAAAGAATCTGCCCGACAAGGGAGTCCAAAAGAATAAAAAAAACCCTCAAAGCTGGTTCTTTTGGGCCGTTTACTTGTTTCTGAGTGGCGCCCTGTCAACTGTACAGGTCTTGTAGGCCCCCCTGTCGGCGGACAGGCACACGTCCTCGATCTTCTCCTCGATCCGAGCGCACGCGTCCGGGTCGAAGAGGATGCGGGTGGTCACGCCCTGCGCCACGCTCTGGCGCAGCGTCTCGTCACTTTGGGATGATCTAATTAAGCAGAAGCGAATCCCAATGCGACGTCCCAAAACGCGTCTCTCACTGACTGACCTTTCTCGTCCGTCTCCCTCCACTTGGCCGGCGCCAGTCCGAGGCCAGTCATCGCGCCACCGACGTCCGTCACGGCCGAGCTTCTTCTCGTCAGGAGACCTCGAGCGAGTCATCACCGCCCAGCTCGACGTCGACGTCGACGTGCCGTAGTTCTTGTTGTCTTGGAGCAGCAACAGCTGTTGTCGTCAACAAGAGTTGACATTCACTGAATTCCGCGCGGTACCCAAAGGTCTAGGTGATCCTGGCCCCGAGATCGAAGCGGCCACGTTCTGTGAGAAGCCAGTGACGAAGACCTGTTTCACCACGGCCATACCGGAGCTGCTCAGTCAGATGGCACCAGAAAAGGGGTCCGTCATCCTTTGAGGGATCAAGACGCACTCGTGTGTCTAGCATATGCTGCCCTCGATTGCCAAGCAGCAGCCCAAACTAGAAGTACAAGTCGTTGCCGACTGTGTCAGCTTCAGGTTCATGACCGATTGCATGTATTCGCTCAACAGGATGAGGGACTCAGACGCCTGTCTCAGAACGAGCAAGTTCATCATTTTCGTCCTGGACGGTGATAGAGCTCACTCTCATGTTAAGAGCTCTGGAGAAGCAAGTGACGGAGCCTACAAAGGATGCTGGATTGCTCCGCACGAGCATGCAGTGACTTCATAACAATGTCCGCGACTCCACATGAGTATGCTTTTATAACAATAACAAGTGCTGTACATAAGCAAGTTGGTAACGCGTACTTGTGAGAGATATCACAAATGTGTTGACATGATCCTTTATCATTCGCACGATGACCTACTGCTTTGTCCAGCTTTTATTTAGGTTAGACGTATACAATATAGTTAGACGTATACAATATAGTTAGACGTATACAATATAGTTAGACGGGTATAGTTAGACGGGTATAGTTAGACGGGTATAGTTAGACGGGTATAGTTAGACGGGTATAGTTAGACGGGTATAGTTAGACGGGTATAGTTAGACGG
>JAAUXU010162512.1_pt1 | contig 39149 bp, 50 predicted proteins | sample 7278151 | NCBI WGS metagenome assembly JAAUXU01 (sample SAMN14350113, study PRJNA611818) | marine sediment metagenome | isolation source: surface marine sediment (1.8m) | place: French Polynesia: Moorea | collected 2018-08 | reverse complement strand
CAGAGGAGTCAATGAAGTTTCCAGCTGTATGGGAATGTCTGAGAACTCAAGCTCTCCCACAAACATGGTAGAAGTCTTCACAAGTGACAGCCAGGGAGAGTTGAAGAAGATGTAGTCATCTTCTGATGGTGGTGGATCTTGAGGACCATCCTTGTGCAACATGATGTAAAAGCCCAAGCTAAAGGCTACAATGAAGAATGCATACCAGCAGAGGAAGAAAAAGAAGGTGCCCATGACTTTGTAGAACATGACCACATAGATATTATAGCGAGTCAGTTTTGGATGTTTGCCAACCAAAGTAATCAATTCTGCCCAAGATAAGACAATAGCGACAGCAGCCAGGTGTCTGTTTACATCATCAGATGCTTTGCTGTGGAGTAAGATTATTAGAACCAGGATGATGACTGCCACTTCCAGCCAATTTTCAGGACTAAACAGATATCGCTTTAGTGAAACTAGTGCCTGAAAGGTTTCACGGACAATGAGCAGTGCTGTCAGAGCAAAGAGACTGGCTGACAGGGTGCTTGTGTCATCTCCACGCACGCAGACAAACCCAATGAAGACCAAGAAAAGAACTTCAATCCAGTTGGCCAAGAGGAGGACGATCCAGACCTTGCCAGGGGCAATGTCCTCCTGATCCTCATTTTCCCTCATCTTTTCTGTCTTCATCTTCTCTCTTATGTCAGCAATCCAGTCTTTCATGATGAAAAGGAGGAAAATGATGCTGAGGATCCAGAACATTGAATGCCAAAGTGTTATCGTCCGGCCGGTTGACTTGATTGCTCTCCCCCCGTACTTCTCAAATATGAACCACGTAAGGATAAAGACGAAGAGCACGTAGAACCTGAGGTTTCTGTTGAAGTCTTTCCTAATGCGCCCCCACTTCAAGTAGAGGAAGCTAGTTATGACGGGGTGCTTCAGCAGATGTCGGTGTTCCTTCGACTCTCCAAAATGCCAAAGGGATTGAGTTTCGGGGAGAGCAACTTTGCTAGGGGCGTCCGCTGGATTGAGCATTTGGCTTTCTGGGTCGACTGCATTGGAGTTCTCATTGAAGGCATAAGGTAAATCCTCTGGAGGTGGTGCCAAGAAAGAGTAGTTGAAGGTAACCTCAAGGTTTTCATGGTTAATGTCCCCTGTAGAGTGGATGCAGAACTCATCAAGAAAGTCCTCCATGGTCTGAGGCTCAATTCTACTGATGGGCACTTCGCTCCAGTGGTTCTTCATGCCAATATTGGCGCCAACTTCAAGGAGTCTCCTGACAACCTGCTGAGACCAGAACCTGGTAGCATAGTGCAAGGGGGTATTTTTTAACTCGTCTCGCTTGTTGACGATGCTTCTCAAGGCTCCTGCCACCTCTTGGGAGTCCAGCAGATATTCCAAGCATTGCTCGTACTTCCGCCTGCTCGGATCACTGCCATGCTTCAGTACACAATGGAGGATGTTTTCTCGGGTACTAGCATTTGTGACTGTGACTGTAGCCTTGTGATTGATGAGGAGCTGGATGGTTTTCACATCTCCTCTTTCTGCAGCCAGCAGAATGGGTGCAATCTGCATTGTCTCAATGACAACATCTGGATTGACTTTGCCATCTTTGAGCAACCATTCAACATGGTCGTGCATTCCTCGGCCCACCAACTTCTGGAGCAGAGTTTGACCTCCAAAGTCATGTCTGTTCAATACGGCTGAGTCGACTCCGGATAATAGACTCTTGAACTCCTCCATGTACTTAGACGCCAGCTTTGTGTCAAAGGACAGGATGTCGACTACGCGCTGCAATGAGTTGGCGTCCTGCGTGGGTGACGTAGTCGTTGTCTCCACCGCTACAGCATCGGGATCCAGACCGGGGATGTTCTCCAAAATGTGGTCCCTCACTGTCCTTCCAAAGCAGACGTGATCTTTGAAGGCCCCCCTCCTCAGAAGGTCGGTGACCATCTCGCAAGACCTCGCCTTTGCTGCCAAGTAGAGCGCAGTCTGACCTCCGCTGCTGTCCTTGATGTCCACGTCAATGCCCTCCTGACTGAGGAGGAAGGCTAGACAAGACCTGAACCCCTTGTCGGCACACATGTGGAGAGCAGTCCTGTTTCTGTCATCCTGGCACCTGGAGTTGATGTCTGGTCGGTTTCTTGAGTTTCTGAACAGGAGTTGCAACGATTTCAGATCACCCTTGCGGGCAGCAACGTGTATTGGAGCGGCGTCCAACTCGTCATTGTACAACTTTGCGCTCGCCCCAGCCTGGAGGAGGACGTCGACAAAGTCATGGAGCTGGTTGTCGATGGCCACCATGAGCAGCGTCTTGCCGTCTTCTTCGTCCAGTTGCTTATTGACCCAGTGGCTGTCAGGCACGGGCCACACGTTGCCCTCCACGTCTGAGTCATTCACGACATCAGCAAAGACAGTGAGATTCTTACTCTTGAGACTTGCGAGTGCGGTGACCTGGAAGGCAGACAGACATATTTAAGTAAGTATGTTCACTGCACGTGATATCATCGACATCCCCAGCTCTACCGTACGCGCAGATCGCCCACGTTATGTTCCAACTTTGTGGATTTCATCTGCCAGCATAAGTTTCTCAAAAGAAGTCTTTGTCTGCTTGGCAACCAGGTCAAGACAGGATCGTAGCAAGCCTTAACGCAACAATCGAGAAGAATTAGATGGAGATGTAGTTGGTGCCGTCGTTCGCTAAGTTCCACACCTGGTACATACTCAACAATGTTGATTGACAGCACTGATGTGAAATGAATAACATGATACCTTGGCCATGATTTACATCACAAGTCTTCAAGGTCAAATGTCGCGTGATAGCTAAATAAAACCAAACGGAACTTAGTAGCAAATTCACTCGTACAATCACTACCGTTCTGCACTACATGAGGCACAGACACTGCTCATAAAAATGCTTTGTGTTTATTCGCTACTCTTCAAGGTCCTGCCTCCTGTTATGGGCAAAGAAATCTGAACGAACTGAGACAACCTGTATGCGAATGTCAAAAGGCACAGCACAGTTTCTTGCAGCCAGAAGCACTCACTTGAGGCTCCCCAGCACAACTTCCACTCCTGATGTAGTCTCCGACCGTGGGCCTTTTCTTTCCCAGCGGAATATTTTCCGCAGCCATCTTCTTGCCGTTGCTGCTCGATCCCGCCCGCCTCCAGTCAGTTGACGACCGTCATAACAGCAGAAACGCGTGCAGCTCGAGTCCAGCGTCAGCGGAGAGGTGCTTAGCTGATGGTGTGTGCGTGCGCCCTGGCAAGTGTGCCTGCGAGCGCCTGCGTGCGTCATGATCCTCCAGGAAGGGGCCTTTCTTGGCGCTGCACACCATGGTAGCGACAGCGCGCGTCCCTCTTGCTGCTGTGAGCAACAATGAGCTTCTACCCCCCCCTCCCCCCCAAAATGATGATAATTTGAGCATCTGACGAGACCATGGCTGCTTTGGAATGAAAGCAGCTTCTGGGTCTGGGAAGAACTTAAAACATTGAAAATGCCGCTGCTTCAGCTTCTGCTTGTTTGCAAAGAGAGAGTCAGATGCCCTGTATGAGGCTCGTGGACTCGTCCATCCACATTGCAAGCTGGCCAGAATGTGGTGGATATCGGACTTTAACCCTTGCTCCGTCCTGCAGCTATGGGTCCATGTGCTGTGTAGATGTGGATCCGTAGCAACCGAGCGCAAGAGCAAGAATGGAAAAAGATTGGATTGATGCCTATTACACAGAACTTTGTGGAAAATGACAAGAAACTCATCGATTACGAGGAGTGCTCGAGCGAAAACGAGACAGTCAATAAGTATTCACTTACGTGAGAAGCTCTAGCTAAGACTTTCGTAGTGAAATCGAGACCTTTCCAAGCAACTTCTATTTATGTCGTGTCAGTTGATCTTACCATTGGGCGAACCCACAATCGTTAATAGTGACAGGTCCTGTGAGATGCCTCTACCTTCTAAGTACAGTGGACACCGCTTATCAGGGCACTGTTGGGACTTGAGCCAGATGTTCCTACGGGCGGTTTTTATTTTGTTTGATTTCCCCCCGAATATTTTCTATGATCAATACGCACCTTTGTATTTCCTTGTCCAAAACTAGTTGATTTTACTTAGTGTCATGGTGAAAATGACTATCTCTAGAACACCTTGGCCCATTCGTTGCAGAAAATCATGGCGTGACACAAGACATTAATGGAATTCATGGATCCTGGTTGACAAGGTTGCTTACAAGCTCATACGTTCTCCTCGATCAAGATTTCATGTACCTCATGTACTCAATCTCTCCGACATAAGGGTGGACCACGCTTCAAGTGCTTGTGGTTTTGCCTTGTGTTAAAGATGAGCTGGCTTGAAGTTAGTATAAGTTGTTTGGAAAGGTCTAAAGATGATCAAGGAGTCTGTTTCACTTCATGTGTCAAGAGATGTTCTAAACAGGTGTCTCAAAGGTATGTTCAAAAATCTGGATGCCGTGATGATGTCACACACGAAATTTAAGTTCAATGGGGTACCTGGTGTCGTCAGCAATGTATCGATTGGTTATTGAGACTTAATGCCAGCATTAAGTAGTCGAAGAAGGAGTTTAAATTATTAAACAAATGACGCTCTATAGGTTTGCTAGAGAAAGCTCACTAGGGTCGACAAAATGACGAAGGGGGACATTAACGGAAAGAATCCGACGTTTATCACGCAACTCCCCGAGAAGACCGTTCCGCTCGAGCATGGAGGACAAGAAGCAAGTCCAGTCAGGACTGGACGTCCACCTCGACGACTCATTCTGGACACGCTCATTTGAGTCGCTGCTCAGTTCGCTAACTAGAGCTTTTTGACCGCCCACGAGCTGCCGTTGGCGCACACCTGGTCAGCGGCGGCGGGGGTGAAGCAGCTAATCTTGGGGCACCCGAGAAGTCAAGCGAGCAGGTGGCCGATGGATGGCGAGATGTTCCTTATCTCGTCCCTGTGTCTCTCTCAGTTGCCTCTTGCCCATTGAAACTTGTCAACCTCGCACTTGTCAAAGAAGCCACCGCCGCCGTCGTCGTCGACGACGACGACGACTGCAGACTCAGAGTGCAGAACGAGCATGGTCGCGTACAACATGATGACGGTGTCTGGCGACGAGGGCGTCGACACCGTTATTAAGAGGGACGCCGGCAGCCCCTTGGAAGGAGGGATTTAAACGGAAACTGGCACGCGTCCGATACAGGATGGGTGGTGGGCAAAAGGGTCAGTGAACCTGCAGATTTTTGCCACCGACGTCCTTATTGAACAGTTTTGACAGCTGCTCGTTGTCATCCTCTCGGTCAGTCCAGTCGCTCAGCACACGAAATCGTATCCGTTGGACGCAAAATCTTCTGACGAGCAGCAGTTTTTTTCCCCTGTTCCACCCCGAATGCACTTGCTGACGACGTTCCAGGATGCTCGACTGTGCGTCTACGCCCTACCTGAGCAAGAAGCTGACGAGGTGCTCGTTGCTGTCCTACCTGGACGTGGCGTGGCCGCACACATTGGGCTCAGCAGCAGCGGCAGCCTTGTCAATCAGCCGATACCCCAGAGAGAGAGAGAGAGGAGATGAGACTATTTCCGGGGGAAGATGCCAATTTACTCCGTCTTAATTTAGCATTAACGGCTGATTGCGTCCACCGAGTGCGCCGCAAAAAACGTCCCCGTGCGTCGGCGACAGCGCTTTCAGGGGCTCACACGACCTCCCGAGCAGACAAAAAAAACACCCGGAGCTTTGCGTCCCCAAAACGTGAAAGACGAGAAGACGAAGAAAAAGAGGCAGGTGGAAAACGAAACATTAATTCATTCTGGACGCCTTTTGACCTTCCTGAGCATTTTGCCCCTAAGCCTCTTGCTACCTGTCTCAATTGTCACCTTTTTCTATGGCAGAAAAGACGTAAGAATTGGTCTGAGAAGACACCTTCGCAACCGGGGGATTCTTTGGCGACTCCTAAGGCCACTTCCGAGAGAGAAAAGAAGAGCAGGGAATGAATGAATGAATTTACACGAAGGTTAACCAGGACAGGTTAGAGGAGGAAGAAGAAAAAAGCCTGTGTGAATTGGACCAAACAGTTGTGTGGCAGCCGCACTCGGTCGGACCTTGCACCACTTGGGGACCGTGAATGTACAGGGTGTCTCCACTGCAGTGACTGGATTATGCGGGACTTTTCCCACTGAGCGGAGGCCCACCTTCTACAATTCCTAGCCCACTGTAGTTACTGCAGTGGACTCCGCGTGTAGGGAGAGTAGCTCAGAAAGCGGAGTCTACGTTATTATTCTGGTCACATCTTTGGACAAGCTAGCGGTGAATTGCTCAACAATTTCCATGAGCCATCATGGAAGTGACCTTTTTTGCGGTGTCCTTCAGCACCTGCATCACTTACCTCCCCAGAACCAAAAGCTGAGAGCGTTGTCAACATGAAGGAGCAAATTTATGCCCTGAAGAAGTGGCTGAATCAGCTTCCAAATTGGTTGGCACCAAATCTCCCTAACTGAGGGATATTTGGGATGCGCCACAAGAAATCCCCCGGGGCAAAGTGGAAGAAAAAGAACACCCTGTGGGTAGAGAAACTCTTTGCAGGACATTGATGAGCTGTTTGACCGGAGCATAAGAGGGGAAAGACGAGCTTGTATCGTTTATATAAGAAAGCATTTGCAGCTGCTGCCTGCCTGAGCAGCTTTTTTTTTCAAAGGGCAGGGTTGCACCTGGCCTGTTATATAGAGCTGACAGGTCTATGCACATTATACGTGCTGCTCCTCCGTCGTCGTTAATGTCTGTGCACATGACTTCACTGGGTCATGCGATATCAGCGGCTGCGCTGGACGTTATGCGTGGAAAAAGCTGGCGTTGAAATCTCCTGAGTCCGTCGGTGCAGGTAAACGATATTTGTGGGACTGACCAAAGTTTCAATAAATGGGAATTCTCTACATTGTGGGGCAGGAAAATTTGGGGGTTGAGGGTGCTTTGTAAGGGAAATTAGAAGGATCGACGGTTCAGTCAAAGTCGTCAATCATTAGAAGAAGAAGAAAAAATGCTGAAATGGTTTAGTTTCATCTCTACTCGGGGGGGAATGTGGTGGCCTCCAGCAAAGAATGGTTGACCTGCAAAAGTAGGACGTCCATGTGCCCTATTTCCTGCCCCCTCCCCAGTCTCCAGACCTCAATCCAGCAGATTATGGAATCTGGCACCATCTACAGAGGAGGGTCTGCGCGACGACTCACAGCAGTATCGACAGCCTCGAGGCTGCAATCGTCGCATAGAGGGACAAGATGCCGGAGGGTTACGTCAAGGCCGTCTTTTCAGGGGACGTGTCGAGGCTGGAGGGGGCCATATACAGAAAAACAGAAGTTTTGTCCACCCAAGAAGACTGTGTCAAATTGCAAAATCATGGCTTTGTTGCTAACAAAAATATGCGAGCATCTCTCCAAGTAATGTTTACAAATCACTCAGTTAGATGTAGGTAAAATATGAATGTTGGAGGCTTTCAAACGTTGTCCGGCTGCTGGGGAACTCAGGCAAGCATGCAAGATATCTGATATGTAATCCACGTATGATGTGTCTGAAAGATAACGATTGTGTAGCCTACATGCATGCACATAACTCAACTGATATCCTAAATGTGTCTATACCTTTAGAACCAAAGTTTGGACGCCATCAATAGTCATATTTTACCCTCAAATCAGCCTCTACGTTACTCAAGTTTACGATTGGAGGTCCTATGGAACTACCCACAAAATATTTGGAAAAATTTGAATTTGTTTTTTGAAATACGTGTGTTCGTGGTTGTTTTTTAAGATTACGGGCCCTTACTTAGATCAACAACGTTGCACAAATTAAAGATAGTTCGGCCTCTGACGCAAGATGTCGTTAATTTGACAAGCAACTGTCCAATGACGGCAAAAAATTGGAGTCCGATCGATTCTTCATTCTAAGTGTGTTCAAAATTCCCTGCTAAAGAGGCATTGGAGGTAGAATTTCAGCCCTCCAAAATTTGTCCAATTCGGAAAAGCCGACAGCAAGACCAATGTCAAGATTTTCAACCTCAACCACGTCCAAGCATCTAACAACGTTAGCAAGGTTTAGGGGCACAAAGAGCCATTTTCATGACCAGCATCATCGAGATCCTGCATATGATGGTTCCTCTGCCCATATTGTTCTCGATGACATTGAACCCGCTTCCTCTTGACCACGTCCCATTGAAGTGAACCGCACTCTGAATTTGGCCACCACTGCTTCGTGCTACCAACTATCAATGATGACGCAGCAAAAAAGTATTATTAGCATGCCAGGATCGAGCGAGAATTTGTTCAGCATTGGCCTCCTCTTGCACGACGACGACGACACCTGCCAGCCCATGGACTCCTCCACGACTCCCGTCGACCCCAGCAGCCTCCAGGATGGCGAAGTCCCAAGTCTCCTCCTGCCCGTCGATACGTAGGCTTGTCCGGCTCGTCTCCATTCACCTGACTTCCGACTTTCTCTCGGGTGCCATCATAGAAGTACCCAGTACATAAAAGTCCTCTGCTGTACTCGGTCCAGCGATACTTCCAGTCCAAGTCCAAGCTTTTGGTGAGCGCCCAAACCACAGAAGAGTCGCCAAAGTTTTCGTCACTGCGCAACTCGACTGAAAAATGCGCACATGGAAGTGAATGCAAAAAAATTGTTGCTGTTTTCACGCTTGAAGCGAAATTCCTCGGACTCCATTGACCGGAGGAGAAGAAGAAGACGAAGCGGGAGACACAACAAATATGTTTTCCCGCCGCAAAATCGCGGAAAAATGCGGCGTCGTCACAGAGAGAGAGGAAAAGATGGATTTGGAGACTTTGAGCATCGCTTTTTCTTCTCTTTCTCCGGGAGAAGAAGAAAAAAAAGTGCGTCGACCTTGGAGAGAGACTCTTTTTCTTCTCCCGGACGATTTCGTGTCAAAGAAGCAGCGGAATCGTCCAAAAAAGAAGCCGACGACAAAGAAAGGATTCTTCTCGCGTGCTCCGTGCGCGTGAATAAGCCGGGATAACAAAAAAGCTATGCAGAAAAATGCCGCCGAAATTTCATTACAGGTCTGATTTCGTTGGGGGCTTTTTGGGGGCTTCCTCAGGCTGTTTTCTCTCTCTCGTTGCTGTCAGAGACACACATTCGGCGTCCTCCGGCTTCCAGGAATCGAGTGGCAACTCTGACCGGCCGAAGATGATATAAGCCGAGGAGACGCTATCGGACTGGCACAAGTTCTCGACTGGGGTGGCCAAATGGCCAAGGCAACAAGTCTGTCTGGCGCCGTGGACTACGTCGGGACTTGTCAAGGCCAGGTTTGGCAAGCATCAGGACTCGTCAACATGTGTTCGGGTGCAGTCCAACGTTGTCGTGATGATTCATCCAAGATCACCCCCTGCAGGCACACTGGACGCCAGCCACATCACGCCCCGCACGGTACTCAGCGCGTGGCTGTTCCCCCTGCTGTGGTCCGCCTACACCTGGAGTCCCAAGATTTCCTGCCCGGATCCACCCTTTCCCCCACTTCTGCCTCACCCTGTTGCCTGTAAAGCAAATAAGGAAGGTCTTTCTCTCTGTCTACTGCGAACATGTTACGAAAAGCAAGTGCGCCGAATGTTGAGGCTTCTTTTGTGCTCTCTCTCTCGGGGCAACGGTCTTTATCCATCTGCTTGCCTCCCTTTACAATTTTGGGATCAAAAAAATCCGCCGGTGCCAACTGAAAGCTCTTTCACGTCCACCCGTCCAACAAGTGTGCATGTGTGAGCTGCTCTGTGTATGTGTAATTCCGCGCTCTCCTCAATGCTGCAGCAAGTCTCTCTTTTCTCCCCTTTATGGGCGGCGGTGAATATTTTTGGGGCAGCTGGAGAGAGAGAACTTGTATGGGTATGTACAGGAAAGGATAAAAAAGAACGTCTGATAGAGCTCGCTTAAGTCTAAAGTAAAGTGATTGTACACGCAGAACTTTGGTCGTCCAAGACAAATCCAGAGCATCTTGTCTGATGATCGAACGCCCTTAATGACTATTAATAGGCTTGTCAATTGTGCAGCATTCATCAGGTGGCAGAGAGTGACTCCACCCAGCGCCGACGGGGGCGACTGCGCTCATCTGCGACACCCTGTAAGTGAAGAAGACGTAGAAAAAGATGCCAGAGGAGATCGCTTCTCCCATGGAATTCTTTGATTCACTTGATCCTCTTCTCTCTCATGTGAGCGTGCGACGATCATTGAAGGCACGTGAACCAAAAAGCTGCAGCCACACAGAAAATAACGAGCTTTTCGGCGAGCCCGACTGAAAAGAGGACGACCGAGCTTGAACACTTCCACACTACTGCCTTGGAGCCACTGCTGAGAGCTCGACCAGACATTTGGTGCAGTCCTCCTCCACCCCTGTGGGGGCTTTCGAGCTCCGCCCAGGCCGACCAGAGCGGCGGACGTGTCCAACCTGCAAGTGTCTGGCAGAGAAAAAGCGAGGCAGCAGAACCATTCAGCTCTCGCATGAAAGGCAATGAAAGGAAGGCTAGCGGAGGCAACAGGATTTTGAGCACATGCTTGATTTTCCAACATTGGGAGTGCGCAGATGGAAGGATGGATAAATGGGGGAGGGAGGGAGGATGTACGTGTTTCTCTCACTCTGCGGGGACGTGAGAGAGAAGCTCTCGGTGGGAGAAATGGAGCGATGGAGAGAAAAAAGATGAGGACTTTGGTCTCTCTCTCTCTTTCTCTCTCTCAGCACCAACTTTGGGCTCCATTGACAAACAGTGGGTAAGACGATCCAGAGGAATAAAAGCTGCTGGATGTGCAGTGCAGAAAAGAAAGATGAGACATTGAAGAAGAAGAAGAAAAAAGCCACCTTGTCATGCTAAAGACTTGATGTCTATTGGCTCATACGATCCATCACTCAAGGCAGCTGCAACTACTTGTTGTGCGTGTGTCCAGCCACTTTGAATAGGGACCCAATTTTTATCATCGAATGCTTAATCTTTGTCATAGCTGCTGCTAATCCGGAGAACACCTTGCTGCCTCCTCATACGTGACCACAAGGGGAGGGTGCACGGAAGGGAGAGGACGGCCTGCATCCCCCCGCCCTCCCCGGGGGGTCCACCCCACCCCTGCTTAGGAAGTGCGTTATGTCATGGCGAAACCGTTGACGAGGGGATTACTTACTTGATACTTCGACCGCGAAAAAATCAGCCAGCAATTTCAGTCATCCTCTTGTTGTTGACTCACTCGTCTCATCAGTAGGGAGGATAAATAGAACATGTCAGTGATGACCCCCAAAGATGAGCTCAACAGTACGCCAACTGCGTGCCGAAAAATGGCACTTAGCACAAGTTGCAGTTCCACATCTAAAAATCCTCCGCTGTTGTAGAGGCATCTCAGAAAAAGTGGCATAAGAACAATGCGATCCGTCGAAACAGCACAAAAGTCCAACGAAGAGATAGGTGGAAATATGCATGAAGGGGTGAAATTCCCACCAGGGTCTCTTTCATATGCATGCACATGTTTATCAGTAGGGGATACATACAAAAACGGATACATCCCCCCCCCCCACTTTCCTGACTTTTTTGGTCGATTTCGCCCATGAGCGAATTTTGCCACCCATCAAAGCAGTGAAACCGTTTCTTTTTCCTTTCTTTCTTACACGCAGGGGGGGATGAACATGGCACAAGCCAAACTGCAAAGCGCACACACGCACGGCTTGCAAGTGCTTCCTTGACTCTCACGCACACGGGCAGCAACGGCAACGGCAGCAGCAGCGTGTGCGTCCGTCAGCCCGTGAGAGCCGAAAGGATGTATGGAAAAAGGGAGGGAGGCTTTTCCCTCCGTCCCCAACGACTGCGGGATTCAACAGATTACTAGTGAATAACTCTCCAAAAGCATCCATTACCGTGTGCGCCGCGAATGATCCGCTGTGATTGCTGATGACGACCAACGTGGGCGCACACGACCTGCCCAAAAGAAGCACCTTAGCGACTCACAATCCACATGGGCAGCTGCGCATACACGAGCAGCAAACTGTTAAGCTCTCACACACACGGGCGCGCGCAGAGCAGTGATTGAGAAAAAAGAGCCGGCTGCATGAGAGAGAGAGAGGAATATCTCTCATTGGCGAGCTTTAACAATTCGCCCCAAAGCCAGGAGGACATAATGCAACAGTCGAGCGAGGAGAAGGAGGACGACGACGACGAGCAGGAGGCATCTGCCACCAGTTTTTCCAACCGTTTCCCCCCCCCCTTCTCTCTCTCCCACATGCACATGAAATCTCTCTGTCTCTGTGTGAGTGTGTAGCGACAAATCAAGAGAACATCGAGGCAATTGACCTGGAGGCAACGGGGGAGAAACTTCAGGAGTTGTCTTGCTACTGTGGAATCCGTGTCTCCTCGCATGAGTCTGGAGCTTCCATCCATCCTTGGCTAAGTGCTTCCCAAGCTGGGGAAAGTTTGTCTGGTTCAGTCTTCAGCTTGGTCTTGTGCATGACCTCAGCTTCTGTCACCTGCAAGACAGGCAAGAGTTCCTTTCTGCCATTGGCCTGAAGTAGGGGGAGAATTCACAATGCGAAGCAAGTGGAAAGAAGCATTCTTTGCAAAGAATCGTTTTGTCCAAGTAATGGCACGCTTCTCCTTCTTCAGAATCTTCCACATCTGCCTGCCCCTGCTGAGCTCCAAGCTGAGCAAGAAAGAAAGAAATAAATCGGCCGGAATGATATGTGGGCAGGCAGCGATTCCACAAAGAAAAGGAAAAGCTTTCTCCGGACCGACCCGATCAGTTGAATGCACCTAAAATCTCGGATGGCTCCTGCAGGGCCAAGTGCGCTCGCTCGTGCATGTGTGACATGAGGACGCGGGGCCAGACATGCGTGCAGCTGGACCCGGGGTCGGGGCTGATCCAAGGAAGAGGAGGAGGAGAAGAAGAACTTTTGTAGTTCGCCGAGAGCGAGCCAAGCCAAGGATTAAGCCCGCGAAAAAAAAAAGGTTTCCTACAGAAGCCTTTGTTGTCAACGTTCGTGTGCAAGGAACGTTGTTCATTGGCGGCTTGAAAAGAAAGTAGAGGGAGAAGCTTGATATAAAAGAAGTAAGTAAGGGTGCGGTTAAGCGAGCCAATTTTCTATGTCTTCTGTCCCCCCACCGAGCTCGACTCGAGACAAGTGGACAATGTTGTCCGAGCAGGAAATTGAGTTTCTAATTTGAGATGACAAGGCAACTTTTTCTATTTTTTTTCTCCAAAACTGAGCACACAGTTTTCACCATGAGCGGACGGACGACTTTTTTTTTCCAGAGCTTCAATGGCACAAAATTCAGCTCTTGGGCCAAGCAGGAAGTTGCTGATTGAAAAAGTTTGTTTCAAACATAGAACACGTGGTGAATGCACAGGAAAGCCACCTGTGGTTTCACGACCTGTTGGAGCTGGAGCGAGCACGAGCCCGGAGTCACGTTGTATACAATTTCACACAGGATGTCCTCTTCTTGGTGACAATTTTATTGTCCTTCTCACTATGGCGCAGAGGAAGAAGTCGGCAAAAATTAAAAAAAAAAAACAAGCACAAATGGCGGACGGCAGCCATACATTGTCAGGGACTGCCTGTCCGGTCCCGGACGGCCAAGGACAGCCTGAAGAAGTCCGGAGAGCAGACCTGATTGCGCCCCATCAACTCATAGCTGTTCGTCGATCCGGTCTGGAGTAGCAGAGGAATCATTGCGAAAAAACTTGTCAATATCCAGACTTGATAGGAGACACCTGTCTGTCGATCCTCCAGTCTGCCAATTCACCCGCCCAATGAAGATAAGAATCTGCGATTTGTCTGTCCTGTACGTGCAAGGAGGCATTCATTGAAAAAAAGGAATCGAATTCCGCTCTCGACCAGACAAAGTCCGCCTCTTCTTGATGCTCTCCCGATACAGCAGAGTCCGCACGGCCGGGACGGACGGACCGGTCGCACGTGTCTGACCGAGTGCGGGTTCTTGACCCGTGCCATTATAAAGCGGCGGCCGCGGCTGCTGCAATAAAACAGTCTATTTTGAACGGATCGAATGGAAGAAACATCGTAAAAGATGAGCTACAAAAGACCGATGAAAAGAGAGGGGGAGAAGCTGTTAATGAGCTTGTTACAACTCCCCGGAATGCGTAACGACGACCTCGTCAAGGATCCAAGGATTAAAGTCTGGGAAGCTACACAAAATTATCTCCTTTTCTTCTTGGAGAGAGGAGAAGCAACCGATTCAGACGTTGTGGTATGCGGGTGCCACGAATTTGACCCCTTACGTATGTTCTTTGAGCCGGCGAAGTCGTCAGGCTTTATGGGTTCTGGATGTGCGAAGTCTTCCAACACCCTGAACGAGGACAACACTTTCCAGCCGAGCGCCACCTGCTACTGTTTCGTCAAGTTAAGTGCCTCCAGACTGGGAGGCAGAAGAGCTTCCTTCGACTAGAGGTTATCTAGGCTAGATCGCAATGGCTTCGTGTGTTGCTCACCTTTTCCAGAAGGCCCCCGTGTAACTAACCCAAACTCTGACTGAAGTTCAGCGATTCTACCTACGCTTCTGGGCTGTTCAGTTAAACTAGGTTTCTAACTTTCCGTGCTCAAGGCGTAAGTAGATGCTACAAGATCTTTAATGTCGCAGGCGTCTAAGTCGATATTGGAGGCTTCTAAACTAGACGTTGCAGGTTTTTTCTCACATGTTGCAGACTTCTAAGGCGACATTGGAGGCTTCTAACTAGATGTTGCAAACATCTAACTAGGATTTTCAGTCATCAACTGGGATTTGCAGTCATCCAACTAGATGTTACACTCATCCAACTAGATGTTGCAGTCATCCAACGCGATATTGGAGGCTTCTAACTAGATATTGGCAGCTTCTAATTAGATGTTGAAGTCTTCTAACTAGATATTGGAGGCTTCTAACTAGATGTTGAAGTCTTCTAACTTGATGTAGCAGACTTCCAACTAGATGTTGAAATCTTCTAACTTGATGTAGCAGACTTCCAACTAGATATCGGAGGCTTCCACCTAGATGTTGAAGACTTCTAACACGATGTAGCAGACTTCCAACTAGATATCGGAGGCTTCCACCTAGATGTTGAAGTCTTCCAACTAGATATCGGAGGCTTCTATCTAGATGTTGAAGTCTTCCAACTAGATATCGGAGGCTTCCATCTAGATGTTGAAGTCTTCTAACTCGATGTGGCAGACTTGAGAAATACAGTCCAGACTAGAGTTGCAGCCTTCTTACTACAAGTAGCAGGCTCGATGAAGTCCGGCCTGCAGTTGACTGCAAGTTCCAGGCTCCCCAGTTTGTAACTGATCCCCATCCTGGACAGCTTGGTTGCGTCGAGACACCTCTTTTCAAGAAGCTCTCGTTAGTCCCGCGTCTCTCGAAGGGTTCGTCCCTTCGCCCGTCTGCTTTTTAGAAGTGCAAGTCGGGTTCCAGCCCCGGAATCCGTTACTGCGCATAGTAGCTCTTCTCCTCCCACTTGACTTCCTCTGGCAGAGGTCGTTCGTTTGGACGGATGTCTTCTCATCTCTTCCAAAAGCCATTCGTCAAATAACTGGCCGCGTGTAACCTCAGGAGCTGTCAGACCGACTGTCCTCTATCTGGCGGAGAGGGCGAGCAGCTAAATTATTGCCCCACTTACGTCCACTCATTTGACACAACACCGCCAGCCATTTTGCATGTGACTCTGGCAACACAAAGGGAAAACCAACTCCAACGTTCTCTGAGGCTTCCTTTTATTCCTCTCTTGTGTGTCGAGGCCTTTTAATTAGGGCGTAGCTTCTGATGTAGTAAAAAGAATTCTTCTTTCCCCCCCAAAAAACATGGTGGAGGCAGCATCGCTCAGTCATTTTGTGTCGGAAGGAAGCCGTCCTTCTCCATTGTCTTTTTGTAGACGCAATTTTATCCTGTCCATGCACCTGTATCCTCTCGGCAGAGCTACTACACACACACACTGGGGTAACTCAACAAATTAGGGACATTATTCAATCTGCTATCTCTGTGTCCTCCAGGGTCATGATGCACTGGACGAAAAAAGGCTCCAGGTTTGCCACTGTCTCTTTGCCCCAGTGCGGCACGATTCAGCTAGGGGTGGTGGTTCTTTTTCGTCCTGTTCCCCATCCAACCTGACACGGCACGAGCGTCTAATTTCAGGTGGTCTCCTTATTTTTTTCCCGCGGCTACCTGGGTTGGGAGCTGAACAGGAGATCTCTGAGCAGATCCTTAACCTTCCCTTTTATCTATATCTCCGGTGGCGGCAAAAAAAAGAGGCTATTTTTTCCTCTCATCTGATCTCTTCCTCGCTTAGCACCTGACAGTTCGGGACCTTTAAGCCTGGGTTGAACCCACAACTTTTGCTCCGCCCAAGCTCGTCTACCTGAAGTTGTGTCCGGGCGAGCGCGACCCTCAGGCGTGTCCGTTGCAGGCCAGAGGTGTCGGCCCGAGGATCATCACGAATTCAATCAACGGTTGCGTTTGCACGAAATGACGATCAATTTGTGCACAGGCGAAGACTTTAGTTCTCTTTACTGTCAGCTAGAGCAAAGCATCTTGCGAGTCTGTTCGTCCACTTCTCTCAATATCCCTCAAATCACACTTTTCGTCCTTCGAGATGACACTTTTTCTAGAGGGGGGGGTTAGACAAGGTTCTAGAACGAAGAAAAACGAGAGGAGCAGATGTGGAGGTCACACAAAGAAGCAGATTCTTAATTTGTGTGTGTGTGTGTGTAGAAAAGTGCAGACATCATATCTGTCAGTGTCATGGACCAAAACTTAGGCTCTTTTTTTCTGTCTCTCCTCGCCCAACATCGATCACTTCAGTTCTGACAAAAGAAGGAAAATGCCTCCTTAGCAGTCCGTGGCCCAGACGGCTTCCTGTCCCACCGGGGCCCAGGAGTCCGTGGCCCCCGTCCCGACCCCCGACATAGGACACTTGTCTTCCACACTGAAATGAGGACGCACGCAAGCTGACACTTCTTTTTAGTCCGCGGACCTTCGGCCAACTAATCAATCTTAAAGCATGCTCCAAATTACCCTTCCAGGCGCACCAAAGGTGGGGGATGATGTAATAAAGAGCATCGATTCTTCTTACACAGATTTTTTTTTCTTCTTACCTGAGGAGAGGAGAACCCCTGTTCCAGGGGTAACAGGTAGAACAGACTGAATGAGGTAGAAAGAGAATTAGATGAAGGGAAGGGACGGGGGTTCAAACCCCCGTCCCCCCCTCCCCACCCCACCCCACCCCCGGAGGGGGGGAGACTTAAACCGTATCATGACGAGGGAAAAATGGTGAAAATTGAATCGATTTTTTGCTACGTGCGCGTAGTTGATGACGGCTTCTGTGCGTACGGTTGAGGCTTTTTTTCGAGTGCGCACAACGATGACGATCACGAAAAGAAGACGAAAAAAAAGAAGCTTGCACAAGAGAATCGTGTGAAAAACGCCGCTTTTGAAGAGAGTTTTTTTTTATTCCTGCTCGGTCCTTTTTCATTTTGCTTGTGCTCCTTAAGGGATCCTCTACGGTCTCGCTCATAAGGTTGCTTCATCATCGATCTTGGTCGGGGTCACCGCGAAAATTGACGTCCGGATTGATGCGGTATGCATATGTACAGGGTGGGGACGAAAAAGTGCCCCGCTTCCAGCGAGTCCGACTCACTTAATGCCCAAAGTCGAGTGGGAGCTGCTCATCGTGAGCAACGGGATCTTGATGACGTTGACCACCAAACTCGCTCGGAATGGACGTATTGGCGTCGACGACCACCGAGCTGTTCTACTCGAGCGTGTGCTGGCTCCCCCTCCTACCAGTCGAGTTATTCCGTCCTAAACAATTCCTGGGCAGCATTTTTGCCCTCACCCTGTATTTAGTGTAGGAGAGCATTCGAATGTCATGGAGAGAGAGAGAGAGAAAAAGGAGATCTTGGTCTCCTGAAAGCCTTTGAGATGGAGGCATTCTGGCAATGTTGTTTGTTGAGAGTCTGGGAATGAAAACCTCCACACAGAGAGTCTGTCCTGTGTGAAAAAAAGAGTTATGCGGAGATTATGAACTTGTTTACTTGTTAAGGACCCTCCAAGAGCATTTGGCGGTCTCCATCTCCAATGAGGCCACCTATGGGGTCCGCGGAATGCATCAGGTGCTGCTCGGGGATGTCCTCGGGGATGATTCTGGTGAGAAGCAACAGCATCTGAGATCTGCTGTTGACAGCTGATGGGGAAACCGTTACTACGTAATGATGATTTCTTGTTATTCATCCACAAAGTTGCTGCTCTGACTAGAATTAAGCTGATTGACGTTGAGCTTTGGGAGATGAAGAAGGAGTTAATTTGTACCTGTCTCCTCTCCACTGAATCTGGATCTGATTATTCCATTGGAGCAGGAAGAAGGAGAAGAAACAGAGGAAAGAATGAAAGAGGAATTCTGGCGTCAAAAGCTTTGTTGCTTTTTCCTCCCGCCCGTTTTTCCATGGGAAATTTGAGAGTCACCTTTGTTTGGACATTAACGAAACACATTCAGAAAAGTGGCTGCCTCAGTCGTATAATCCTGATATACGTGGGACTTATTACGAATGCGCCAACCGAATTTTGGGCTTGGAGGGAGGGGTTTTGCCTGCATGAGAGGGTCGCTTTTGGGCAGGCTGCACCTGCCTGCCCAAAAAGCAGGGAGGAGAAGCGCCATTAGCATTGTAGGGCTGAGGACAGACATGATTCAAGAAAGTTATCTGAATTTTGGGCTGCTGCCCAAAAGTTTCTCCTAAGCTTCTTTTTTGTGCCAACTCCTTGGAAATGGTCTCGGGAGAAAAAAGTTCTGGCGCGAGTAGAACTCTGAGTTCTGGTAGAGGGGCGATAAAAGTAGTCATACCATGTGAGTCACAACGTTGCCTTGATGCAAAGTTTATTTCCAGCCCCAAACCCTTGTTCTAATATCCGCCGCCATGAGTGGCCAAGAGAAAAACTCGTCACGCATCAGAAGCTCCTTACTGTTCTGGTCCCCCTAGACCAACATGTATCTACTTCTCGTTGGAAAGGGTTCAAACTTAGTATTTATCCAAAAGTTGGCCTGAAAACCTGGCAGACATGGCTGACGTTAGTGGAGCGCTACTCCTGTCGGATGCCGTAACTTCTCTTCTTCTTCTCCTTCCAATGACAGTTCGCTGTGCATACGTACGGAGATTAGTCTTGTCCGCCAGCCTCTGGAGGCCGCCCGTCCTTGTTCCGGCCTCAATGCAGTCGCTGGAGCGAGAGAAAAGGTAGCAGCCAAATCTCCTCGGCCAGACTTGGCCGTCCACGCGCAGCCGGCCTTGCGGGCGGCAGAGACGACACCTGCGGCCCCCAAGTGTCTGGTCGAGCTTGAAGAGTTTGGCAAAACCTGCTCTGCCTCACTCACCACCTGTTCAAGAAAAAAAAAATGGGTCTTCTCCGCTGGACGAAGACGAAGGAAGAAGAATTTGGAATCAATCAGGCGAGAGGAAATCCTAGCACAAAAGGACACACAAAAGCTTTGGAAGAAGAAGGAAAAAGACGAAGTTTTGGCCTTGTGTGCTATGACCTGTTTGGTAAGGGAATTTCAGTAGTAGCCTCGGATCTTCTCTTTTCGCGCCAAAGCCTCCTTGTGTGCATATGTTTGGAGGAATCACTTTTTTTTTCTTATAGAGTATCAATTTGTCCATAGAGCGCGCTCGGTCCTGCCCATCAGCAATGAGATTTGACAAGCGTAAAGCCTGCTGAAGTAGTTTTATTCTTCGTGGAAAGCAGAGACGACCTGGCAAAGAAAATTATGATTGGACGCAATGTCCATGAGAAGAAGCTTTGATAGCGCTTCCTCTTTTTTCAAAACTTTTTTATAAGGATTTTACACTGCGAAATGTGAAGAAGAAGCTTCTGCTCTTGAGGATGAGAAAACCGTTGCCTGGGATGACTTGTTTGTTGCTGGCAGGATTAGTGTGGGTCTTCTTCATCCGCGAAATTACGTTGAGAGAGTCTAACGAACTTTGGAAAAATCGTCAGGATATCGGATTTCAATGTGCAACAAATTTTCCCAGCCCAAAACCTTCAAGCGTCGGTGAATTCAATAGAGGCCAAACAATTCAACTCTCTCTGGATCGAGATTGGCTGCACTTGTTACAAAGAGAGAACAACAAAGATTTTTTGGGTGGCTGCTAAATCAATCTCAATTTGATCTAACACCCAAAGTCTCTTTTTTCGGAGGGGGGGAGGAGGAGAAGGAGGAGGAGGAGGAGGGTTTGGGTTTGGGTTTTGGGTGTGTGTGAGCCAGCCCAAACTGTGAAATGTTTTTGGCGCGTCCAGCGTCTCTCGTTGTTCACATCTCCCCATTGAGTTGACATCATCACCACCTGTCACATAACTCAGTCTCATCTGGATTCCCATGACCGACTTTGACTCCCAACTTTGGGAGCAGCAGCAGGTGAGAGAGTAACAAGAGTCGATGAGAAAATCCCAGGCCAATTCCACACCAAGGGAAAGCAGTTATTGATTTTTTCTCTCTCTCTCTGTCCTTTTCATCAACAGTGATGGGAAATACAGATTAGTTGAGCTGTTTGGTCGCGGATCCATGCGAAGCTCGTATGTGAGAGACGACCATCACTTGAGCATTGGAGAGGATTTTCCACAAGAAGTCAGCGATGGAGACGATTCAGTCGGAGATGCCCCTGCCAGCGTTATGCATGGGGACGTCACAATTCTGGCCATAGTTTGAGGTGCTTCCTTACCATCCTTTTTATCGAGTAATAACCAAAAAACAGGAAGAAGCTGACTTGCAACTTTACTTCGACAACCTGTACACTGCTTGAGGTATTGATTATGAAAGAAATAAGATGTGGGGCGATGACAAATTTTCAAGGTTCTACAATCAAAAAAGCAGAGTTGCAGCTGGTTCCCTCAAGGAATCAACGTTGGATCAGGGTGGAAAGGCCCAGGTCCCACCTGGCAACCACGTTCATCTGGCGTGTTTCGCTCTCCAGGGTGGGTCTCGGCCTTCTGAGGCCATCACATCATGGTGGGGAGGACAGCCTGCACTCGTCCTTCCTCCCTGCAAGCTGCTGTTGCAGACATGTCACGGAGAAGTCAGTGTGAGAAAACACCTACGTGTCTCTCAGCTCTTGCCGCATGCGGGTTTCAGGCTGAAGGTTGACACGTTGAATGATGTGCAGCACATTTCCTCTTCACCTCTGAGCCAGGACGTGCCACTCTGGCACCTTCCTGCCGCAGATCCCGCAAGTCCACAGGGACTTTGGCACATTCGCCAGCTCACTCGTGGCTTGGGCAGGACAGTATGTACAAGGCACGCTGTCAGTCTGGATGCAGAGGCTGCATCTGCAGATAAATGCCCAGCCCCGCCACAAGGACTCTCTTCGCTCTGGTTGGGGCGGGGGCCTCCGGAGGCTCAGGTAAGAACAGGTAATCTCGTCTCCGGGAGAAATGTCTTCCCTGGCCACCACGTCCATCGCAATGTTGACGTCGGCGCCGGAGCACCTCAGAACGGTCATGGCGTTGGGGCGACAGTTGTGGTTCATCAGCGAGAAGAAGGGAAAGAGGGCGATAGAACCTGCCTTGTTCAGGGAATCCAGGGACTTGGCGTTCGTGTGTCTGACACCATACAACCTTATCCACAGTGCACATCTGCCATCGGTGCTGCTACTACCAACATGCCTATGGACGACGTACAGTGCGAACTGTGAATAATCGTTGAATACCTGATGCCGAGCAAGAACTTGACGTCATCTTCTGCAAGTAACAGGGTCGTCGCCAAGACTTTGAAAGTCCTCGGACTTTCCTTCAAGTTCCGCAAGTCCGACTTCAAGCTTTCCACCGCCTTCCACTCGGGGCCACCTCTGCGTCGCAACTCCACCATCCTGAGCAGGAACGCTGCCTTGGGCCTCAAAGTCTGCGGCAGTCCCGACAACTGGCACAGCTTGCGACATTCCAAAGTCGTTTGGTGGCTCTGGACGCACAAGAGCTTGTCCTTGCAAAGGCGGAACAAGCACTTGGAGCAAGTCCCCATGTCTGGGGTGCGCGTGAGGCAGCTGAGGCAGACTTCGTGGTCTGCCCAGGGGCCCACGAGAGCAGCCACGTCTTGGAAAATCACCTCTCCTTCTGCAAAGTAACTCTGGGGAGGGCAGAGAGCGTTTGGCACACAAGAACATTTCCGTGAATGGATCCCAAGTTAATTTTACCGCAACAAAACAAAGCAATTGAGCAGAAAGTGTGCCAAACGCTGCCTTAGCCTTGATCAGTCTTCCATAGGTAGTGCCGGAGTCCTCGACCTCTACCAGACAGTTTTCTTCGCACATCACTTCTGACTTGATGGAGCTTGAAGAGGAAGATACAAAAATCTCCCGCAGTCAAGTCTCATCAGCCAATTTCTGCGAGTCAGCAAATTTTGAGTCGAAAACCCGGTCGAGGAAGCGTAATTTTGGCAAGTCTTCAAACGGAGAAGGAAAAGGAACAAATCTGCTTTACCGACTCGCGTTCGCTTGTCAATTTTTCGCTACTCACTAACTAAGCAACACATGTGGAAAAACAACTTAACGTACGTTCGTATAGGACGTCGTTTTCCCGATGCACTTTTGAGCTGGCGGCTACAGGGTGGCCAGTAAATTCACAGTGCTGATTTCATTTGGCGAAACGCATTCAAAGTCCTACGGATCCTTTGGAGGCCTAAATTGCAACACTGTGGCAGACAATTCATGACGTCTTCTTGTTGACTGGACGAACTGAATTGTCAACAAAGTCGCTCATTCCGGATGTGTGGCCTCAACCAGCCCTCCGAGTGCGTGAACTCCGACTCCACCGGCACGTGGGGACTCGGAGTGTCTGACGCAGTCATGCCAACTTTGACCATGACGGACAGGAGCAATTCCAGCATGCACCTTGCACCGCTGAAGGCGCGTTTACTGATGCACCTTTTCCACTCGTCATCGTTCCCATGGCACGCGCGCGGGTGGCGGCAGCTGTGGCGCGTGTCTGTAATGACGTGTCATCGTTCTCTCTCACCGAAAACCGAATTAGCATCCTCCCAATTCCTCTCTCTCTGTCTCTCCTCCACCTGGCTGCGTCACCGGGGCTGCACCGGCCACCGTTGACACCTTCGACGACGACGACGGCGACCGACGCAACTGTGATCAGCGTAAGCACGATGATTTATTGCGTGTGTCATTCAGGAGGGGTCGCACACAATGAAGGGCAGTCAACCTCGGTACAGTAATTCCCGTGTGCGCGGCGCAAGGTGGTCCGAGGTGGCTTTAAGGACAAGTCTGGAATGGCTAACGCCGCCCTAATTACAGGACGAAAAGAGCCACGTTTAACCCTCCCTCCTGACACATGCTGGACGGTCCAGTCCACTATTTGAGGCTGTATCAATCAGTCTGGATGGGTGCTTAAGGAGTGTCTATCCGGGTGGAAAAAAAAGATGCCCTGCAGCGACTCGAGGAGACGAGAAAGTCTCAAGGATGTGGCAAAAACTCCTCTTATCGTATGTAAGTTATCGTGTAAGCGAGCCTTCAACAGCGGAGAGGGGGATTAAATGGTTCTGCCTCCTCAAACCTGGCTAATTAAACTAGGGTAGCCGCTTGTTATTCGGGCGTTCTCCACCAGACATTGTTGGCAGTCAAGTCAGAGACGTTGTCGAAGGTGTCCTTCTGGCAGTTGACCCCGTCGCCCATCCCGGTCAGCATCTCCTTTCTCTCTTCTTCGCCACCCCTCGCCCATTCCCCCTCCCCCCCCCCCCTCCGAGTCAACAACTCGCCGGACGTCGTGGTTGTCTGGCCGAGGCAGAGATGCAAGGTGGCCACCGTGTGGAAGTTCTTAGGTGGTATCATCATCACGGCAAACATCTCCAACGATTGGTCCCACCTTTCCATTCCCCGGACTTCCATTGGTCGGCGGCTGCTGCCGCTGCTGCCACCCTCGATGATTTTTCCTACAGATAATGACAGCAACGGGCGCCTCAGCCGCCGGCGACGGTTTCGAACAGGGATGGCACGTGCCTGGTGCTGGCGGTGGCGGTGGAGTCGCCGCTGCTGCAACTTACCTTTATTTTCCCCGCTGTGCGGAAGGACAGAAGGGGGGAGGAAGATCTATGTACACGCTCTACATGCATTATCTATGGGAGAGGCTTCCAGGTGCTCTGAAATCTATGGGAGAAAACGGTTGGAATTGAGGAAAAACTTTGATCCTGGACAAGGAGGTTAACTTTTTTCCCTCCACCTCCCCCTTCTGTCATGTCGCCGAAATCAATTTCACGAAAGCCCCGGAGAGTCAATGAAAATGATCCGGCAACAGTTCTTGGTGGGGAGGAACACTTTTGGCTTCAGGCTGAGGAGGAGAATCGATAAATCAAGTTTCGAGACAGTCGTGCTCATCTGTGTGAAGCTTCTGCGTGTGAGTGTGCGTGTGTGAAGCTCTGTGCACGCGTGCGCGCGCGTGTGTGTGTGTGTGAAGCTCTGTGTCTGCGTGACCCTGCTTCCTTGAACCCAAGCCAAGCCCAGAAAACGACATCTTCCAAAGCTCTCTCACATCTCATCTTCCACTCTGTTTAACCCCCGTCCTTCCATACACACACACACACACACACATATGCGAAGAAGAAGGACACATGTCTGTCTCTGCGTGCGCGTGTGCGTGTCTCTCGTCGGCCGGGGGTGCGCGCGTGGTCCTCCTTAGTCCTGCTGCAGCCATCCGGTCTAAAGGGAGCAGGTGGAGGAGGAGGACTGAAATCGGCAGGTGCAAAGTCTCCATCCAGCCCCTTCCTCCTCCTCTGCTACTACTGTGCAATACGTTGAGTGAGCAAATGCGCGCTCACCGATACCGTGTGAGCCGTGAAACCAGGGGCGAAATCGTGTGCTGCACTGTCTTTTGTGTGGGACAACTCACAAAACCCACTCATGCTGTATGCAGATTTTGGGCATGTAGGTAGGAAACTCAATATTATCATGCATTTATCTCTGCCCAGGAATCGGGTTACGCTGCCTGTCCTTGGTGTCTCTTTTCTTTCTCCTCCTCGCGCGCATTCACGTAACCGGCGAGGGCGCTCAAAAAGTCCACGAGGAATGGGCAGGGGGAGAGAATGTTGATGGGTTCCCTGCTCATTCGTTCGCCGGTTGCGGCGCCTGCTGGTGACAACACATTTTGCGCGAAAAAAAAAAAGTTGGGGCAGAAGTAGAGCGTTGTTGCCTGGGTTCTCTCAGTCGCTCGCGGGATCTGGCCAAGGACAGACGTGGGCACGCACAACTTCTCTCTCGCTCTCCGGACTGTTCTTGTGGACGACGACGACGACGTCAGGTGTTGAAGCTAGGAGCTAGGATCGTGTGCCAAAATAGACCTGACACTGAACGGAAGCAGAAGCACCTGCCTCCAACTCCCTCCTCCCTGTCCTCTCCCCCCACCTTGGTTCCTTCCGGTGACCCACTGGTAGAGGATTTCAGTCGCCGACGGAGCTTCGTCCCGCCAAGAACTGGTTCGCCATGGCCAACAAGAAGTTCCGCTTCGACAGCTTCGCCACCGAGTTCGCGTGCAAGGAGGAGCAGCCCACGAGCAGCCACGACGACGCAGACAGCGGCATAGGTGAGTCTCTCCAAACAGTGTCGTGCGTCACCGACGTCAAGTCGATTGAAGGAACGGGGGGAAAACTGCGCATATGAAGCTGATATCGACAAGTCAGGAATTGCAGTCAGATCGGGTTATGGAAAGCTGCTTCGAGCGAAAGAAAAACTTGCCTTCGGATATTGATCACTGACCGCTACTCGGGAGAATCATTGCCGATCAGGTGAAGATGCTGTCAGGTTATGGAAAGCTTCTCAAAAAAAACCCCACACGATATCTCCTTGATTTCGATCAAAGTCACACGTTGACAAGTCTGGAAATGCAGTCAGACCAGGTCATGGAGAGTGAGAAGGTAAAAAGAAAACTTTCCTCCGAGCTCGATATCGATCAAATTCACACATTGACAAGTCTGGAAGTGCAGTCAGATCAGGTGCAGAGATGGAAGGAAAGAGGGGGTTGGGGAAAATTGCCCGATCGATATCTCAATTTCCAGAGAAAGACGGGGGAAAAGTGCTGCGTCCGCTGTTGTTCGTTCATTGATCGCTGTCTGTTTGTCTGCTTAACCTCATCGATTCGTGTTTCGACCGCAGAGATGAAGAAAAATCTCCCCAGTGATGACCGTTTTCGATGAAGGTGGTCCAAAAATCGCGCTTTTTTTCGCTCACAAAAGAGTCTCGTAACGAAAAATCTCTGAACTATTTGATCCAACCACATTGTTGTTGTCCCCCCTTGACCAAGTAAATTGAGCTCTGACATCTTGCATTCTTGGAGTGGCAAAAACGAAAAAAAGAATTTTTTCGCCACAAGAAGAAAATTACTTTTCACCCTCTCATGAAGAACCAGCTGCAGTTTAGGATTTCCTTGGCATGAAGTCGAGAAGGAGGGAAAATCTTTTGTCATTTGTAAGGGATTAAGGCTGGAAGCTCCTTCTTTCAAGGGCTTGATAGTTAAGCAGCAGCGTCGTCCCTTGCTTATTTCCTTAAGGCGCGTTTGAGTTGGGCCAAAAGGTGACCACACTTGAAGGAATGGGACTTTTTTTGGAGAAAAAAAGCGTTGCTCTGCAAAAGTTTTGCATTGTGAGCGTTTCCTCGACCCAAACTCTTCTTGTGAATGCAGAGGGAAAGAAAAATCCTCTCAGCCACATCAAACAAGCAGGAAAAAGGAATGAGCAATGTGAGAAGCAAAGAAAACGCAACAAAAGAAGCTGAAATTGTCGCTGACCGCCTTTTTCTCCGTCTTCCCTAAGAAACCCCAGAGAAACTGATTTGAGCGATTTCCAACATCCCACAAGAGGACCTGGGACAAGTGTAAAAGCGGCTGGGAAATATGAAGACAAAAAATGCTCCCATTCGATGTAGGCATTGTGGTTCTTGCAGTCCTTGAGCGCGTTGACTGAGAAAAACTTTACGTCAGTGTAGAGGGGACAATGAAAAAGCAAAAAAAAAACCGTCGGTGCGATCACTTTTTTCCATAGACAGAGGAGGGGGTGAAGTTTTTTTTTACTGTCCGCTCTCACTCACATGTGTGTGAGAAGAAGGGGCAACAACCGTTGGTACCTGCTTTCCATATCAATGGCTCGACATTCCCACACACATACACAATGAGTGTATGTTGGAAAGTGCGCTCAGATAATAGAATGCGCTAGTAACACGTTGAAGACACGATCTCAGACTGTTCTCCTTTTTTGTTTCCAGACTCTGAGGAGACTCAGGTCTCGCCGCCCCTGTCCACGGGCTCCAGCACGTCGCCTCCGGCCGAAGAGCCGCTGTCCCTGGTCTTGAAGAAGGACACGCCCAAGACCACGAGGCCGACGGTCAGACACTGGAAGAAGTTTCTCAAAGATCAGGCCTCGGAGGATGAGAACTCGCAGCCTCCTCCCGCCAAGAAGATCAAGAGGGAAGAGGAGGATCTGGATGAAGATGAATCTTCGTGCTCTCCGGTGGTCTCGGTGGCGCAGGCGTTGCTGAGTCTTGGGCGCTCGATCCCGCCGCCACCGCCGCCGCCCGCCTTCCACTCCACGTCATCCTTTCACCACTTGCCCTCCCTGGCGGCTGCTGCTGCCGCCCAGCAGCCACTGCAGCCGCTCAGACCCATCCCGATCTCCGCGCTGAGGCCGATCCAGCCGCCAAAGAGCAAAAACCACTTTCACCTGAGTCCCAACTGCGAACCGGAGAACCTCTCGGTCTCCAAACACCAAGTTAAACTCCCTCAGCATCCTTCTCCACTGTTGCTCCCGCCGCCGCCGCCGGCATCCGCTTCAACGGCGGCTACAGCGGCATGCGGGATTCAGCCTTCGACTGCCTCCGCCTTTCTGCAGCTCCAATCTCCTGGTCACTCCCCCTCCTTGCAAGCCACTCCCCTTAAGGAGATCCAGAGCAACCGACAGCAGCAGGACCCTTACCCACAAGTTCCTCTTCCTCTGTGTCTGCCTCAGCAGCCACTGCCACCTCCGCCTCTACCTCCTCAGACTTCTTCCGCAGACGTCGCAGCATCTGTGCCAAAGTTCACCCACCCGGTCTTCAAGAACTCGGAAAACAAAGGCAAGAGCAGAGCGAACAAGCCGTTTGCCTGCTTGGAGTGCAAGAAGTCCTTCAGCACGCAGTCCGGGTACGCCAAGCATCGGCAGCTCCACTGCGACGACCGCATCCCCAAGTCCTTCAGCTGCAAGTACTGCGCCAAGGGCTACACTTCCCTCTCAGCTCTCAAAATGCACATACGGACGCACACGCTGCCGTGCAGGTACGTTGAGCAAACTTTGTATTACATACTTTCGCACATTTCTAAGTTACTTGCTGAGGAAACAATGTGCCTGAAGCATTGGTATTGCAAGACTAAATTTCTGTATGAACATTGCTGACTGTCACTTACGTATCGCATCTTGACTTGCAGGTGCGAAACTTGCGGCAAGAGCTTCTCCCGCCCTTGGCTCCTGCAGGGCCACGTGCGCACGCACACCGGAGAGAAGCCGTTCGCCTGCGACTTCTGCGCCCGCAGCTTCGCCGACAAGAGCAACCTGAGGGCCCACCTGCAGACGCATCTGCATACCAAGAAGTACAGCTGTTCGGGCTGCGGGAAAACCTTCAGCAGAATGAGCCTGCTCAACAAGCACTCCGAGGCCGCCGCCGCCTCCAGTCCCTGCAGCAGGCGGAGAGACGAGGAGAGCGTGGTCCAGACCTTGGTGGGTCTCTCTAACTCCACGGGACCAGGGCTTCTCAGAACGTGAAGAATGCATCATTCGTTTCTCTGTTAGCAATGTTGTTATGCATTTGCAAATGACTGAGTGGTTTTAAAGATATCTGTATTACCGGTGTGTGTCAATGAACATCGTGCTTGAAAGTGCGAAAAATCGTACTACACTTTCTTGTGGATATTGATCACATTGATCAAGTTGGTGCGAACTTACTGACAAAGTACATAACTAAAAAGACATGTGAACATACGACGCGTGAAAAATGTTAAATATACCTACAGTATTATATCATTTAGAGCGAATTTATCAGACGGAAACTCTCGAGATTTGAATTTTGAGCGATTTTTTCCCCACTGCTTGGCTATCGATGCCGCAGTACAACTACATGACGAAGTGCTTCACGGTGATCTTGGTCAACCTAAGTAGGAAATAGGCGATCTCCAGAAAAGAAAATATCGATGCTCCAATCACCAGGCCAACGCTGCCTCCGACTTTGGCTGAAAGACGAAAGTCATTCAACTTTGCGTAAACTATTCCTTGCATTCATTTACATATCTACTAGCGATTACGTTCTACCCACTTCGTTCGGTAGGAAAAAATATAAAACGCTATGTCCGTGTGTGCCTGACGGACGTATCTTCGGGCCTCGCGTGCTCAATACGCGCTCCACCCAAAAATCGGCCTCGCAAAATCCAAAAGCTGGAAAACGGCCTCGCAAAATCTAAAAGCTGGAAATCGGCCTCGCAAAATCTAAAAGCTGGAAATCGGCCGTGCAAAAGCCAAAAGCTGGAAATCGGCCGTGCAAAAGCCAAAAGCTGGAATTCGGCCGTGCAAAAGCCAAAAGCTGGAAATCGGCCGTGCAAAAGCCAAAAGCTGGAATTCGGCCGTGCAAAAGTCAAACGCTGGAATTCGGCCGTGCAAAAGCCAAAAGCTGGAAATCGGTCGCGGACAAATACACACGCAGACACACACTCCCATACAGCTTTATGTAACAGATATAGGGTATGTGACAACCTGTAACTTTAGCTGTGATCTTTTTGTGCATCATGTTTGGATCTATCCCAGTAGCTTCTATTTAATTCATGTCGGCCGATTTTTAAGTCAAGGCAAACCCTAATACACATGCCGAAGGACATGCTCAAGTCCTGAGAGACGATCAAGCCCATTCTTCTGCGACGCAAACTAATTGCCTTAACTAAGTCATTGATGCAGACTCATTGATCCTGCTTGACAACGTTGCTCACTAGCTTAGTTGTTCGCTCAAGATTTCAAATTTCCTATGCACTCAACCTCTCGCTCGTTGTCAGTGATGGTTTCTAACAAGACATATGTCTCTAAATGCTTGTGATTTGGATTATGCTAAAGGTCAGCAGACATAAAGAAAATAGAAGTTGTCTGCAAAGGTTTGGAATGATTCACAAAAAAGATGACACCTAGAGATTATCATACTAATAAATACATAGAGAGTGTACCCGAATGACGCTCGTTAGTGTCTACGGAGATGAATGCTAGACTTTTTGGTGTTTGCCTCTGAGTTCACTCACAGAAAAAGTCCAGGTACGTCTCCTGAGTCAGGATGTGGACGGCGTAGTCAAAGGACTGGAAGTACAGTTGCAGCGACGTGGTGTTCCTAGGGAGAAAGTGTCTCACAGAGTCCAGTCCCAACTGACCGTACAATAACTCACTCGATCGTTGCTGTACCGTCCCAACCTCCAGCTTGGCGAAATGCCAACACCTCCGGAGAGTTCAAGTAGTCCATCAAAGATTCCTCGTTCATGTGGGAAGAGCTCTCCGAGATCTCGAAGTCAATCCTCTCGCAGTCGTACGGACACAGATCTTCAGCAGTCATCGAGCTTTCATGGATGTCTACTGCCCCGGGGACCAGCAGGTCACGAGGCACACACGCCGGTTTGGCTACAGGTTGTGACTCCGGACATTGCAAAACGACGGAAACAATACCTTGTCATGCTATCCTCACTCGATTTGAAGCCCATTGCCCAGAGCATGCTGCAATTGGGAGAAATCTTGTCGAGGTAGAGACCCTCGCAGTTCTTCCTGGTCGACTTCACGCCGAATGTTTCCTCGAACGTCTTGTTCGGGTTCATGCACGGCTGCCCGTCGATGTCGAGGGATGAGCGGTCGGTCTGCAGGATGAGACCATCGATCGAATCGCCTCCGTTTAGTAACAACTCCTTTTTTCTTCAAACCTCCGAGAACTTGAGTCCTATATGTATGGATATTTTGGCCGATGCCTTTCTGGGGTTGGTGGCCAGGACGACGCCTGGGCTGTCGTTGTGGCTGATGGCCCAGACGATGCCCCTCCTCTCCGCCGCGTCCGCGCCCTTCAATTTCATGAAGTACTCTAGTGATGTATACATGAGTGGCAAAAGGATGATAGTAAATTAATCGATGCTCTGCAATCATACTGGGCGAGATGCCTTCCCTGGTGTCCAAATAAATCTTGATAGAGTTGAAAGATGACGGAAAATCCTCCACGATGACGGCGTTGGTCGTGTAGCACGTGCCGCCAGTGGTGAATATCGGCTTTTACAAGTGCGCTCACACATAAGTAATGCAATCATTAGCAAAGGATTAAAACCCACCCTGGTGCAAGCAACCAAATGGTCGAACTAGATACTTAAGATGCATCCAAGGACCCTAATTGTCAGGATTATTTCCACCAAGTTTGTATTTAGGACCCCGCCACATTAGTTTTCTGCATGTCCGAGCGCAACTATGACCTTAGGATTGAAGTAAGTGGTGCAGCAGGTGGGCCCGTTCCAGTCGGGGACCAGGGCGCGGGAGGAGAAGAACCTGCGGTGGTCCTCACAGAAGAAGATAAAATCCTCACATCTGGGACAGGTGGTGCATGACGGATAGTGAAAATCTGCCTCCAGTGACAGGGAATTGGGTTGCGTCGTCTTACTCTAGGGCCAGTTCCTCGAAGAGGACGTCCAACGTGATGTTGAACTGCGAGAGGATGGTGTCCAACTGCATGGCCATGTTGTCCATTGCGTCTCTGAAGGACGACCCCATGCCGCTCTCGTCACTAGCCATGTAATTGTAGAAGCCCGAGAGACCAGGGTCGAGAGCCAACGTGATGTAGTTCGCCAGCTCATCCGTCATGTTGAACTCTGCGAGTTCGTTTGTTAGCGCGTATAATTATGATTGGACCCAGCATGAAGACTAAAGTTCGAAATTCTGTCGTTTTTGTGACATTTTTCCTCATTCCTCAGCTCTTCGTTACTGCTGCAATATTTTTCCTTATAGTATTGATGCTGAAAAAGTTAACGTTTCCTTACAATGTCAACTGATTATGACTTAAGTTTTTGAAGATTCTCAGGTCTATTCTTGGTCACCTCATCTGGGTGCCCCGTGTCAGGTCCAATTTCGTCTTTCGCAAATATGTTGCGAATTGGTCTAAAATCCATAATTGTTTTTTGCTTTGTTGCTGATGACAGGTAAAAGGAAGCAGAAACTCGATCAGAACTTATCTCACTTGGGAATTTCCTCGTGTCGAAGAACCTGGTATTGCACACGGTGAGGTTTGGGTAGACTGTCGAGGTTGCCCTCCTCCACTCGACCGCGGTGTTCACCTTGATGTCATTGGCGTACATCACCATTTGGTAGACAATGACGACAGGGAGACCCATCATGATGACAATGGAGCACAGCAAGATAAAGGTCTTTGAGGCGGAGGAGTCGACCCTGTTGTACCAACCGACGGCGTGCAGGCTGCTGTAGTTGGACAGGTCCAGGGCCCATTGCTCGAACTGACCTTTCAGGCATAACTTGACTTTCCTACAAAAGTCAAGTTTTGTTACGTTAGAGGTACTCAACAGTTTGACGCTGTCCGCCCATACTCAGGTGGTTCCACCTCGTCAAGGGAGGGCAACTTCTTCTTCGTGGGCACCTTCATCGTGACCAACACCGAGGACGGCAGCAAGACTGATCAGCAAGCCCGATCAAGACCTAATCAGAGACAAGAACCCATTGATGTCGTCGTCACTGCTCCTCCAGGAGTGCTAAAGGGTGTAACAGCAAAAACGTCACTGAGTCTCTCCATCTCTGGAGAGATGGATCTCTCAGATCTCTGGAGAGATCCACACCTTGGTGATGGAGTCTCCTAAACTCGGCCCGAGAATCCAATTGTTCGAGTCATTTTCGTCCCTGATCGTTTTGACTCTCGGGCCGAGTTTAAGAGACTCCATCACCAAGGTGTGGCCAGAGATTGACAGACTCAGTCCTATTGTTGCTGTTACACCCTTTAAGAGTCCTGAGTCATTGTAAGAGCCTGAAAGCGTTGAGCGAGAATGAGTCGGGGTCCTCGGAAAATTCTTGGAGTAGGTAAGTATCTAACTATTTGATAGCACTTGGCGCGGTGCAGTCGGATCTCCACTTAACGATATCGCCAGCATTGGAAAAAACGGTCCTGCTTGCTCAAGGAAGTCGCTACATTGGAGAAGTACAGAAGTAACGTTCCTATCATGTATTGGCAACAAATCTATAAATGTAGCCGGAAGTCCACTGTTAAATTGAAGCTGCTTTCGCCGCCAAATGTCGTTAAAAATTAAAATGCATAAAAGGGTGATGAGCGGTATAAACACAGTCAAATCGAGTTATGACTGTTCTTTTTCCTGGACACTACAAGCGTCTGTGTTCACTTACAGGGTGCCTCTTCCTTTGGAGCACCCTGTTCAAGTCACCTCAGAGCACAAAGTTGTAACTATCTCAATACATTATCTCATACTATGCGATGACACTAAAAGTTCATTTTTTCTCACTTGTGACCAACCCACTTTTGTGTCAGTGGAAGCCTAGTCTTGACAAGGTCGAGCTTTCCTTCACCAACTGTCGGGTGTCAACGCTCACGTTCTGCATCACTGACACACCCTGTACGGTACGCGAATGGTTTACGCTCATTTATGCGCCCCTTTTCCCGCAATTAGAGGAAATAGGAGGAGGCACCGACTGTCTAATTTGCAGGTCCACACCTTGGTAACGCGTGAGTACCTATTCTTGGACAATTTTCTTCACAAATACATTCGGGTTGAGGACCTCCTGCTCAGCTTCATTGCGACAAATTACCGTGCGATTTTCTGGCATGTGCAATTACTGCGTCAAACGATCACGTTGCGCTTGCATGTTTGCTCGCGGAGAAGGTCAGCCAACTGGAAAGGCGTCAGTCAACACAGTCTACCCAGCGCCGTCACCCAGTCACCCCCTGATGGGAAGCATGCACCTGAGATGGCCAATTTCTTACATGTTTGCTTTATACGCAGTATAGTTGCCGTTTCACGCTATAGTGGACGCCGAGGACTGCTATTTCTGGTATTGGAGCCTAGCACCGAGGAGGTCAGCACCGCCTGGAGCTCCACCGAGCCAAGATTTCAGGACTCACGTCGAAAAAGGTCAATTACTACACATGATCGCCTTGTCTCCTCGCCCACTTTTCTCGTATGTTAAAACACTCGGTACAGTTTCTACTTAATAAGTTACTACCCAGGTAGTGAGGCCCAGTCCATGTCAATCACCCTGTAACGTATTCAATGATGAGACGCTTTGGCCAAAAAATGAATAAAAATTGACACCATTGTGTGTTGCGTCTGCTGCACGTAATCTTCTTGTCGAATGACGACATAGCTGAGTTCATGTACTCATGTACAACAGCTGCTACTGGGTGCGCAAACATGTCTTAGGTACATACAGGGTGCGTCCAAATTAGCTCAGTATGCTTACAGCATGAAATGATTACAGGGATGAGATCTCAAGTCAAGCTGAGTTCTCCAAGCCCTACATGAACGTGGTGGTCCAGGTAAATCAGGAATTGGTTCAACTTTGTCCAGATTGACATCCGGAGCAATTAGAGACGAAATTGAGGTATCAATGGGACTGGACCATCAAATCGGGTGTCACATATAGCTTGGGAGCTGGAGCAGGTTCCACGGCCATGGTCAAGGCCCCAAGGCCCTCGCCCATCATGTCCCACATGACCAAGAGGAGGCGGCACAAGTACAAGGGAGACTAGAGGAGGAATGGCACCTCCTCAAGCAAACTTTCCAGATCTACCTGAACGACCCTGTACAAGTTGCACAGTAGTTCGTGATACAAGTGTAGGAAATTGTCCTGATGGAACAAAAAGCAAAAAAAAGCTTACTGCAATTAGTATAAGGATGCGATATCTGCACAAATCGTGATAAATCCCATAGTATCTCGTCTCACAGTACCTCCCTTCCAGTGTAAACATCACTTTGATTGTTTCATACCGCAAATTCTTAAGTCGTCATAAATAAATGACGCAATCAAGTCACGGAAGCAGCCAACGAGCAAGAAGGAGATATTAGACCGGGAGGGGGGTCAGAATGTTGAGGGTGGGTAAAGTCCCCTGACCCACCCACGTGTGACGCCTGGAACGAAAGTCGAGAAGATAAAGGTTGGATTACCTGAACGTTGCAGAGAGGCAGTTCAGGATACTCACGCACAGCTCCCCAGTTCACTGACATCTCTTCCACAATGAAGGTGGCGGTGCTGCTGCAAGTCTTCGTGTTGATGCACTCGGCAGTCGCCCAGATCAGCCTCGTGGACAACGGCTACCGAAATGTCATCGTCACCATCTCCCCTGACGTTGCGCCGGAGCAGGGGAGAGAAATCATCGATGGCATCAAGGTGGACAGCATGAAGTAAAATGGGCGAGCTTTTATCGGGGTCGCAGTTTAGAGCCCATAGAAATAGCGAGATATGCAACAAGAAGGAGCGATGTGCTATATCCTTGATTGATTAGCTCCAAGAACAATGATATTTTTACTTAAAAAGTCTCCTGTTCCGTTGGATGGTGAAGATGTCCGAGGACTCCTCTTAAAGCTGAACCAACGCTTCTCCTCATACCCCACTTGCCAAGTAGGCTCACCGATCGCATCACATTGGCGAACATACCTGGCAGATAATGTGATCGTTTGGTGATATCAGCCAGTCTCTGGAGAAATGCTCAGCCAGAGTTATTCTCCAGAGTCTGCATCAGCTTGGTGGCAAAAGGATTCTTCTGGATCGAATCCAGGATGACCAGGCTTGCCACAAGTAGAAGCCACGACAACTGCAAGCACGTGACGTGCTGGGCAGCAACTCCTGGAGGCCCTTGTCAATCTTGATTCAGTAAAGCTGACCCGTCACAAAGAAGAAGGCAAATATTGTTCTAGGCGAGGTTCCTCATCCATAAGTAGACTCGAGGCAGTCATGGCTGGGTCTTTGACATCTTCGACGTCCACCAGATCAATGAAGAACAATGGACAGTTTGGCATCTTGGCACTCAGAGCTATGGCAAAGTTAGTTCCACTTGACGATATCTAGAGAGTAACTAAGCAGGTCCACATCAAATTTTAATGTTTTGTCATTTTGTCGCATCATTATGTATAAAACTTTGAAGGCATGAAGAGGACCCAAAACTGATTATTTTTTCATTCCATTTGACTAAAATGTCTTCAAAGTGGATTCTGGCAACAAATCTGGGACGCCGCAAGAGATTAAAAAATTAATCTCACCAAACGCAGAGATAAGTTTTTTTTTCAAACAAATGGTCAACTGACTCATGCTGAGGACTTTTTGCATTTCACCTCGACTTCACCCTGGACATGCATTTTTGGTTCTGCTCCCCGTTACTTGTCTGGCAGTAGAACAGTTAAGCCTGTTCAGGGGATGTTCTGTGTCTCGATCAGCTCCATGATCAACTTCTTGGACCCCGACAAAGTTGTTGTTGGTTGCCTCGCACCTTCGGGCACGTGTCCACGTGCTCCACCGCGATGGACTTCTCTGTGATGGACTCCAAGATCCATAACCTACCAGACATTGTTTTTCCTGCAGAGTTGGATCAGCCAAGGCAGCCTGCGTCTTTACACCGCCAGCAGGGAGTTGGCCTACATCAACGAGGTCAAGATTCTCATCCCGTCGACCTGGAGCATTGACGAGGCCGTTGTGAGCACAGACATCGCTGTGGAGGTGAGAATGACAAAGAAATTTAGATTTTTTTTTATTCGGAAAACTTAACAACTCTACTAAGATTGAGCGTGGTTAAGTTTAAGCATGTGTAATGGAACGGGAGCTGTTTGTCATGACGAATGACGTGGATTCTTTCTAATCAGGAATGCAGCAAATCAGTCACTTAAAAGGTGCAAGCACTTTTACCAGTTATTACGCTCTGCAAAGGTGTTAATGACAAAATTAAGTCTACGCAAACAAAAAGAAGTAACTGTTTGCAGAAGCAGCCTTTAATCATGTCGCTGCTCTCCTGCACTTCATTTACGATGAGGCTCAAGTTATAAAGTGCAATCAACTTTTAAGATGAAAAAGTATTCTTACTAAATAGCGAACTTTGAAATGACTTTAAAGTGTGCATTTCAGTTTTAGCAGATTTTTCTGTAAAGGGTTCATTTCCTGTTTTGGTGAGACGCATAAGTTTACATCTTGCAAAGCTTAAGAACAATCTTCAAAGAGAAGACGAATTTCCACTTTATGACTATGAGATTAGACGTTGGTAAAATTGTGAAAAAAATCGTCAATCGCCCCAAAGTTTGCCCAAAATGATTACTCAGGGTTGTGCAAAAATTGCGAATATGTTTAAAATTGGCTCTATCGAACTTGTCGACATCTGGATGAATGCAGTAACTCAGCTTAGTCTATAAGTGAGGCACCTGATCAAGTGAATCATGCTGGGGAAAGTTCCTTGATTCCTGCTGCCGCTTTGGGACTGCATCAGTGATCCACGGAGAAATTTTGTCACCCTTGACGTCACTGTAGAATCCAATGAGTCCAAAGGTGAGAGAGAGTCTTATGGCTGCTGCTGGGGCTGCTGTCATTAGCAGCGACGATGTCGTCAACATCAAGGGACTCAACACTGAACGGCCGTCAAGCGCTCGACCCTCTCACAGCAGTCTGCGGTTTCACCTTGGACTAGGACGAGATCTTTGTTCAGGAGCTTCTTCTTGCCTCCCTCAATGACAGCTTTTTACGCCAAGATCTCTGGTCCACTGAAGTCTTCCACTAGTCCATCACGAACCTCAACCTTTACGGCGTTGAGACTTTTGGGCTGCCTTCCCACGTAGGTGATGCACATAATGATAACCAAGTCCGACAATGCCTTGTCGATGTGCATGAGTCTGATGCCGATCTGGATGAATCTGACCATCAGGCTGAGTCTGATGATAGTATGATCATCTGGAGGAGCCTGACGACCTGGACGAGTATGGATGAGTCCAGTGATCTGGACGAGTCCTACGATTTGCATGGCAGTGACCACCTGGATGAGTCTGATGATCAGGAAGAGTCCAGCTACGATACAAAATCTTAAACAATGATATCTCATTCATCTCCCCATTTTTTCCCATAATAATAATTTTGAATTGCAGTGAGGAAAAACTTCATTTTCCGAATTTTTGAAATCATGTGGGCGAGGACCGGTCGAAGGCCGATTTCAAGTGATTTTCAAAACGAGAAAAATGGTACCCCTTGGGTGTCCTGGAAGAGGTCCAGGGTGTAAAGTAATTGATGGTCCCTGACTATTTTTTAAAAAATCTTGAATGTCAAAGTGTCATGGTCAAAGATAAAGCCTGAGACTTTGAACAATCTTGTGGCCTCGATGCCACGCCGCAGATGAAAGGGAAGCACATAGGCAAATAACAGGTCAATGAATGTAAAAAAAAAGATTTGTATAAGTTAGTATTCGAGGCCATCAATTAGTTTACACCCTGTAGTTCAACAACAGCTTTTCTTCTTTCCCCCCAAATTTCCACTAGAGAATACTTAGTGCAGCCCTGTGATAGGGCCTTCACTCCCTACAGCAGCAGAGTTTGCCTTGTGGGGCCAGAGTGACGTCAAACAGGACAATAAAGTTTTATTGTCCTCAAAAACTGAAAAATATTAAATCATTGTGGCGTTTTTGTCACAAGGATGTGGTTTCGTATTTCCTGCTTGCAGTAAATAAGTAACGACAGCGAAGAGACAACTGGCGTGAAATAAATTTATTTTTCAAAATTGCCAACCTTCAGTCCCTGTCCTCATCTAAAGGTCATGTTGCAACTTTTGGCATGAGTCACGCGTGACATGAGTGAAGGAAACTTCGATTCAACATCAATGCACTTAGTCCTTTGGGTTCAAGTGTTCATGGCTTATGGTATAACAATGCAGTACAGTCGAACTCTGATTTAGTCAAGCCCTTTGGGAATCGGGGCTGACTAAAAGCTGACTAAATCGGAGGTTGACCAAAAGAGTGGTAAAGATTCCGCAGTCTTTTGAAACTTATTGATGAAATCGGAGGTCGACTTTACAGTACAGTCGATCAGCACATGTGACTCATGGTAAGGACTAGACTAGTGCCTAGCATGAGGACTAGACTAGTGCCTAGCATGAGGACTAGACTAGTGCCTAGCATGAGGACTAGACTAGTGCCTAGCATGAGGACTAGACTAGTG
>JAAUXU010118430.1_pt1 | contig 39168 bp, 44 predicted proteins | sample 7278151 | NCBI WGS metagenome assembly JAAUXU01 (sample SAMN14350113, study PRJNA611818) | marine sediment metagenome | isolation source: surface marine sediment (1.8m) | place: French Polynesia: Moorea | collected 2018-08 | reverse complement strand
TGAAGATTCGCACGGCCGCTACTTCGGACCCACTATCATCAAGTCTGAAAACTTGGATTTTACCTCAAGCAGCGGCAGGCACCACCACAAGAGAGTCAACATCCGTGAGGAGCTGAACTCAGTGGCTACTGAGTTTGTCAGAGAGAATCAAGAAGTCGCCCCCTGCCCGAATTGTGTGCGCGGTTCGTGCAAGATCCGGCGACACCAGCTCCGACTCCTAGAGCCTTCCACCTCCACCAGCTCCTCCTCCTACAACAACTCTCCCATGCACCAGAGCAACTGTTTAGCCTTGCCTCCAACCTCCACGCCCGAGAGCGCTGATGATGAGGCCAGTGATGCTGAGAATGATGCAGCAGTCACGGCTCTTGAGCGGCTGGCCCACTCACAAAGCCGGTTCTACTCGCGCTTTTTCCGCCCAGACGGAACCCGGATGCGAGGGGGCGATGGTGCTGAAATGGGGGCATCTCCTCTCCTGTCTGGCGGATGCCGATGGCAAGCAAACAAGTCAACAACACCAGAGGCGAGAAGGAGCAGCAGCAGAAGAGCTACCACTCCTATCTACAGCGCCTCTTCGGAACACAGGGTGCCTCCTGTCGGCCAAGAACTGCCCCCCTCGCCTGTCGTGCCTTATGTTTGCACCTTGGCGGACTGTACAGACTCCTTTTGCTGCCTGTCCGGGCGCTCTTCCTCCGTCTGCCGCGATGAGTCCATGGGCTCCATCAAAAGCGTTTCAGGGAGCATGGTGGACCTTGTGCGTGGAGCGAGAGAAGTTAGACGGCTCATCAGAGAGGCTTCCCTCGACAGTCTCGTCTCTGAGTTTAGCCTCGATTTCCTCAACGAGGACATTGGCACCACCACGGAGCGCAAGATGAACGTACTTCGTGGTGAACTCTCCCTGCTCAAAGATAGATGCGGCGAGATCAACGAGAGAGTAGAAGCTGTGGACGTCGTTCCCTCTAAGATGACCACGTCGAAGTCGGATTACGTAGTGAGCGGCGGACCTTGTCACAAGCAGGATCTTCCGTCTGGAATAGACGGCAGCTTCCCTGACATACGGACCCTGCAGAAGCCCAAGAGGCACTTGTGGATGATGACTACCGGCGACTCCTCCGAGTCCCCTCATCGTTCTACAGCGGAAGAGTCGCTGGAGTGGGAGTCGCCTCTTCACGGTTGGCACGATGTGCGCCAGAACAAGTACAAGCTCGCTCTCAGCAGCAGCTGCAGCGAATGTGGCGACGGTCTCGACGCCTGGGAGTGGGACTGTGAGGGTGTCACAGAATTCGAGGATTGGAACGTGCCCGCCTCTATGCTGAACCACCAGAAGTGGCTGCCAGAGAGTGCTGATCGAATCGAGTTGGACCTTGAAGCAGAACTTCAATCTTCTAACTACTTGAGCGGAGTTTCCAGCTACGCGAACTCCAGAACCAGCTCGAGGAGGTCTTCCTACGACAAGAGCTTCTATGTGGTGCGCCAGCCTCCAAGCGGGAGGTCCTCCGTCAACGACGGTTTCACTACTCGACAAAGTATTGATCACGAGACGCTGGTCAAGTCTTTCGGAAAGTTTCCCGACCAGCCCAGCAATTCCCTCACAAGTTCCCAATGTTCAGACGAGTCTGGATTCCAAGAAGGTGGGAGTAGCAACACGATGCTCCACTCGAGTATCGTGACGCTCTCGCCAGTCCACGAGGCCAAAGAGCCGTCTGGCTCAGTCACTGCAACGCCAAAGAAGACACCTGTTGAAATGTGCAACAAGAAAAAACTCTTTCAATCCGATGATAGTGAGACGTTGAAGATAGTTGTTCAAGATTTCGCAGCAAACCGCGTTTAATGAAAGTTCTTATGTTCAAAGTTTTATATTTACATATGACAGTGAGCATAGACCTTCTTATGCTACTTTGTGAAATTTTACCAAACATCATGAGATTATTGCAGCTAATTCAGTATACGGTAGATGTCAGATGGGTCACAAATCAGCTTGGATTACAGCACAGTCACTCAAAAGAGAACATAAGCCTATGCACAGACCGGTATAGTGAAACTGACCACAAAATATGACCTGTGGTCCACCGATACTTCGTGTGTATATAGGCGACATTTAGACAGAGTGCTCTTACTTACTCAACTGTCATGTATGAAAAGTAGAGTTGATGTCATCCCGGTAACTGAGAAAACACTTGTCTCTGTAATGTCATTGGGTAGATTTGGCAATGATTTGTTCTGCTGTTATAAGCCTTTCGACGGCAGCGTCCACTGGTCCGGCTTCTTGGGGCAATTCACCCTGCTGCAGGACTACAAGGTTTCAGTGTTCGGATTCCTGCTATCACACAGCTTTCTTCATGTGTCTTCATTGGAGTGGATTCATGCCAACGATCCCATCTAGAAGGAGTCTGTTCCAGCTGTTGGAAAAAATCGGCTCTTGTCCACCAATAACTATGACGCTATCGCGAGCTTCCTGTGGTCAGGAGGTCCAGAATGGCCAACTTTGACCATGGATTCGGATTTTTGTGTTCAACAAGATACTCGGAAATTGGCCGTTCGATCTCGCTTTGGAGATCGCGACTCAGTATCCGACCATCGAATCGTGTTGGGCACTCACTGGGTTTTTTGTCCCACTGCAATGAACTGGACGATTTCGTGACGGGATCGATCGTCGCATTTGGAAGGGTGGTGCCAGATTGTCCTACCCTATCTCCACAATGGGATCTTGTGAGGGGATCAGGACACTGGGACGTCCTGGAACTGGCCCAAGACGCTGGCGCCCCACCAGAACGGCTTACATCAATGTCAGCAATGCCGAGCTCGCATACATCAGAGGTACGCACGTCCAGGAGAATTCAATTCGAGCCCGAAAAAGAAAAAGTGCGGCTGACATGAGGAAAGTTTTCTACTGGTAAACCAGTGCCATTCCACATGCTTAAATTTTAAGCAAAATCCACTCATTTTAAACAATACCTTTAATAATGCTGCACAAAAACCAAAATAGGCCACTTATTCTCGGGAGTACACAGTAGGGTACACAGAGAGTGCACGGTTGAGTTTCTACGTCTTCTTGCACCGTTTAGCTTCCGGCCGTTTAGCTACTGGACCAACTTCGACGGCGCCCCCGGCTTCCACCGGGCCCCGCTTCCTCTCGCGACACCGGATTCGACGGCATCCCGGAGCCTTGAATTCCCTTGAGGAGAACGTTTAAATTCTAGTGGACCATTTTATGAGAAAGACTTCGACGACGTCATCACTCAAAATGAAGTACTGCGCCAAATCTTGCGATATTTTCTCCATTTCATCCCGAAGGAGGAACTTTGGAAGTTGATTCACGACGCTCCGCAAATTTGGACTGAAGCAAGAACAGTGGAGAGCTTCCCTTTTTACTTTCTTGCAAGTGAAAGTACTTCTTCCCACGTGCAGTTTGCTAAGAAAGTACACTTGGCGCAGGTTAGTAGGAGTTACAACAACTTTGACTTAGCGAAGACTGAGAGCCAAGTAGAAGTAAAAACGTCCCAGATCATGCTGGTGTTGATCCATTTCGGAACAAGTGAATTAAGACTGGACCTTGCATTCCACGACGTGATTCAAAATTCTGAGATTCCCGAGGCGGGTTTCTTGAATACGTAATCATCACAAAGTTGCCAACTAAACAGTCGCAGCCAAATATTGTTTAAGGAGCCCATCAACATATCACCACAAACTGAGGTGAGTTTCTTGATGAATGCAAAGTTGGCGACTGTCTGATGACTACGTCGTGATCATGAGATTGTGATCTTCTGACGATATATATATGGATGGGTTTCTTAAACAATATTTAGCTGTGACTGCTAAGTTGGCAACTTTGCGGCAACTATATGTTCAAGAAATCCACCTCCGGACAACTTTTAGCATTTTGCTATAGACAACAGCCTCAACCAACTGAAACAGTTACTTCAAGTACAGGCTACATGATAACTTTCAGCATGGTCTTTACATGAGTGGCACAGCATCCACTCGGCGTGGAAGAGTTGTTTGATCAGGTTAGTGATTGCTTTAGATCATTTATGTTTGCCAACTAAGTCGGTAGCTCAAGTCTCACCTCTGCAGAGGGACTTGAAGACGTCGTTCAAGTCGCCAGAATGTCGTCATAGCCTGAGAGGTGCAAAATCTGTGCAAACTAATGTCGGAAATGTTAGATAACAAAGGTTATTTTCACAGATACAGCAATATGCACGATCTGGGTTTCGAAATCCCGAACCGTGTATCAGCTGCTTCTTTCGAAATACGGCGTAAATAATTGGTACGTTATTTGAGGGGCTGAAATGTCTTTGATAATTTTTTGACACTTCTTTCAGCTTCGATGAGTTCTTCAACTTTCAAAATTTCTTCAAAATCCAAAGAAAAAAAAGCCTTTATTTTCATTGAATCTTCAATTTCACTTTTGGTTGGCCTGCAGATCCTACCCAAGGACTACTACATACGACCTTCTCTAGCATTCTTCGCGCTATATAGCTGGGCTCATAATAAGACACCAAACAAAAAATTGTAATAAGCCACCAAAAGAAATTTACACTCTAAAAATATCCGAAGCCAAAGAACATCGTTATTTTGTCTATTGCTTTAGTTGTATGGTCTGCACTTGGTGTTGCTACCGTTTCCCACGCTTAGTTTCCTGCTGAAGTTGATTTGGAGATGTCGATGGCTTCGCCGTTGCTGGTCAAGACGTAGGGTCGAGGCCCCCATCACCAAGGAGGACTTCATGGCAGCTTTTCAAAGATGTGCACGCACATCGATGTGAAGCAAGCGAAAGTAAAAGTTAAACAATGGAGTATGATGCTTTTTTCTCTTAGTATTTGTATGAAGGCTTACAACGCTTTGCTCCTTTAATTTTTTGACCTCGCCTCTTATTTTTAGAGGATTTAAAATACTCATGTATGTTCATTCGTACCATTTTGGAAGAGCACACATTGTACTAATGTGAGCATGAAGGAAGAGGCTATCATTACGTCATTTTGGTGGCCACGCATGTAGTAGTTGTTGCTGTGGTAGAGTAAAAAAAAGTCATTCGGCAACATGTGGCTGATCAATGACCGTCACATCTTTGCCATTACTGCAATTATTCGCCTGCCTCCACCTAGTGTTGCTACTGCTGACCTTGAGATGGCTCAGGATTTAAGGAGGAGTTGCTGCATCCGGATTTGGAGGGTGTCATCTTTTTCCTGAGCATTTCACACGCGTGTCCCCCAGATGATGCTTCCCGACAAGACCGCAACTGCTGGGCAGGGGATTCAACCCTCCCCTAAGGTAAGTTTATTCCTAAGTATGGCCCTGCTTGTGGAGAAAAAATCATGTCTTTTCCTCCTTCTTGGACAACAGTCTGACTTCATCGCACCCGAATCAGGCAGATGGACGATGTGTGTGCGGTACCCGGTGGGACTCCTCAGTCTCTGACCGATCGTCGGAGTCTCGCAACGCGATCATCGCTTCTTTGTTCTCAGTGGCAAATATGCTCTCCAAGACAGAAGTGCTGCTGGTGACGGCCTCTTTGCTGGGTCGCCTTGTCCACTGTCAGTCTGTCTTGAAGCAAGAGAGTCTTTCAGAGTATCCGCTTGCGGTCTGCAACGATGGGAGTCCGGCCGTTTACTACCACGAAGAGGTACGAACTAACATTCTCATCGGAGATTTGGATCGTGCTACTCGCACCTTTGATAGTTTGAAGGACGAGGAGAGAAGGTGATGCTCTACCTAGCCGACGATGAAGCCTCACCCTGCTCCACCAAGGAAGAGTGTCTGAGGAAGTGCCAGAGACGTCGAGAATCGTGCACTGCCAGCAGTGAGGAGGTCATCCGACTCGAAGATAGCATCTGGATCGACGACAGAAGGAACAATCCGGTGGCGAATTACGTCAAGGTAACACGGAATCAACAGACAGATGATGAGTAAATAATGACGCTGATTAGCACTCACCTTGTTGCTTTCGTAGGTACTACTTCTCTCATGTTCGAGTGATGAATTCAGCGGCACTAGGGGGGCATCAGACTTGACCGGCGGGATCGCTTTTCACGGCAGGCACATTCTGACCGCCGTCCTCAGGGACTTGGTGACCAAGTTCGGCCTCGACAGGGCCAGCGACATCCTGCTCGTAGGCTCGGGTAATTCTTGTGTCGGAACATTTTAGGGCATTTAGGGTAGCACTCGGTCACTCTATGTGTTCCTCCAGGTTCTGGTGCACGCGCAGCCGCGCGTCAGTGCGACTTCTTGTCCTCCGCCGTGCGCACGGTGAGCGAGGTCACTCGCGTCCGCTGCGTCTTCGACGGACCCGATTTCGTCCCCTTCTGGTTGAACCAAAGATGCCGACTGGACAGCATCTACGAGAGGCAGAAATTCCTGTGGGCTCGCGAAGACGATGAATCTTGTGTCCGCGAAAGCAAGGATACACTCAATTCAACCGAGCTCGCTCGTCAATGTGGAATATTTGGCCGGTACGTGTGGCATGCAGTACACATGTCTAATACGTAAATGGAGCCCTACCTAACCTGGCACAGGTATTACTTGTCTGTGACGACGCCATTCTTTGTGATCACCAACCAGTTCGATCGAGACTACTTCGCGGCCACCACCTGCAGCGTCTCCCAAGAGGACGAGGAATATCAGGACTATGAAATCGGTGCAAGGGGTGACGCAAGTCTGCCTTTTAAAAGGTTCGCTAATGTGACTTTATTGCAGGCTGGCGCCAAGGTATGATCGCCCTCGCTCAGTCTCTGAGTCTGAACCAGCCTGGCAACGGGTGGTTTATCCCCAACTGCAATCGCATGTCCACCCTCCTGAAGAGCGCCAACATCAAGCAGAGAAAAGAAGTCAGGGTGCACGAGTTTGATAGCAACGGCGACGTGAACGTGCTCCAGGCAATGACCCTGACGAACGTGTTTGTCCTCACCTCATGTAGTACTTGGACTCTTTCTTCCAGACCCTGAACAACTGGCTGACAACTGGGGAGAAGCATCAAGCCATCGATGCGTTCGCAATCCCCAACCAGGCGTGCAATCATGAGAGATCTCAGCCGCTCGATCTCCGGCCGGATATTTTGCGCCGGGACGAAGAACTTAGGAGAGGTGACTACGAGTCGCAATGGACAATACTTGACATTTAAAACGTTCTATTAAAACAAAATACATCTGTAACCTTAGAACGCACTGAATCAGCCTTTGGCAAGAGGCGAAGAGGTCCTTCAGTGTTTTTCCGGAGGTAAGCACACGAGGTACTTGCTTTTAAAAATCGCTATAACACCATTTGTTACTTCTAGCAACGCCAATCGCTTTGCGCCGCCGCCGCATCTCTTTCCGGGCTTTCAGAATGACTTCTTTGATTACGACGGACTCAGTCTGGGCCCCGAGTTTGACTTTCATGACAGTGGTATCGGATTTCCCGATAGAACTTCCTTCAGCGGTGTCGATGTCCCTGTTGGACCTCATGTGGCCAACACTCCTTACGACGTAGCACCGACTAGGCGGTTTCCACTAGTGGCTCACACACCGCGAAGGAGGGCGAGACTCTGGAGGAAGCTCTTCTACTTGGACTACTTGAGGCGCACCTATGCCAGGTACAAATCTCAGAGTGACTCGACACGACGGCATAACTGATCTCTACAATGCGCTAGGCACTATCACGATTACCACGCCGAGTATTATGGAACAGGCGTCCCAGTCGGACGCGCCCATGTTCCGGGACCAGGGTCACAAGTTGTTCCAGGTCTTGCCTTCGCCAGAATTCAAAAGGATGAAAGCGCTGGTGGCGACGTCGGAGAAATTATATCTGAAAAGCTTAAGATAAGGGAGGAATAAAAAAATCGCGGCCGTTGCATCTTAAGCTTCGTCTCATCAACAAAGTTGTCAACTAGCCAACATCAGTTAAATCTTCCTTAATATTGATAACGCTCACCTTGGTCGCGTCGAGATTCGATATGAAAAAGTTGGAGTCAGGCTCTTTGTCGTCCTTGGTGATTGCAACTTTCATCATCGCCAGCGCCTCATCCAAGGGTCCAATTTTGTCGACAAGATTGGTGAACACCGCGTCCTCGCATTGGTGTGGCACCTGGCTGTAGTCGTGGATGGCGTTCTCCGGGTATGCGAAGTTGCGCCAATATGTGCCAGCAAGGAGACACGCGAGCCACGAGGGAGCCAGATTCTTTACAGTAAGAGTGACTTTTACTTGCTCAATACAAACTTTCATATCATAATCCATCGATTTTGGATGGCTAAATACGCGAGGTAATACAATGCTTTTATTGATGTCACCACTTTTAACGCACCTATGATCCTGTTCGCCTCACTCGCGGAAATTCCTCTCTCTCTCGCCGGTGGCCTTAATCTCTTGCTTGAGACCGTCTTAGTGATCTTGCTCCAATGAGCCGACGTTTGCATTCGTCATACCCAGAGATCACGCCGTAGTGCTGGCAGACAGGAGGATAGCGTGGAAGAGGAGCCGGCTGATGTGTGAGCAACTCAACGTCCACAGACACCACAGCCTTTCAAGCTAGCGTGAACATTCATTGACAACTTGAGCTTGTGGTGAAAGTGTTAGTAAGGTGCTTTCTCGTATGCCTTGTTCTCCGGCCAGAGGAATACTGTGGGTAGTCATCCTTCCCGGCGAGGTTCTTTGGCGACAATCTTCGTCGGTCGGCCATCCTGGCTAGAGATCAGGCACATCGTCGTCCAGACACCATTCCGCATAAATAGGCGGGATGGAGTGATTCCGGGTGTCCGCCTCCACCTTTGTACAAAAGGTACAAAGGTACCTTTGTTCTTCTTCTTCTCCTTTCTCGTCGTCATTTACAGTAGCTTCCTCCTCCTTGGGGATTTCGTCAACCTTAGTGGCGTTGACGTGAAACTCAACAGTCCGGAGTAGCTTCTCTAATTCGGCCTAAAGTGGACGCAGAGCTCTGGCCGAACAGTCGACAGCGCGTGTAAGTGGTGAAGCTGAGCTTACCTTGTCCACGTACACGTTCTCTTCGTCGGGGAGACGCCGGTCATAGTCGTTGGTGATGTTATCAAGGTTCCAAGAGCGATAGGCGTAGTCCATATTCTCGTACTGGGTGCAGTCCTGTCCGCGCCAGTCGCTATTAGTCAAGATCTTGAACCGCTCGTAGCTCAAGCGGATATCATTTCTGAGTTGAAATACATACAACAAAGAAATTGCTGCTTTCCTGGTCTAATTCGAGCTGCACAATGTATCCATATAGCTTGACTGTCACCGTTACCTCGTACTCGAGCCCGCTTGCTCGCTGGCGATGGCCATGAGCACAGTGACCCACGTGTCCTGCTGCCTCTGATACTTGGTGAGCTCTGCTATAATGTGTTGGAGATTTCTACTCTGAGCGGACAGGGCTTCTTCCAGCTTCCGGTGGCAGCGAACGGCGTGAAGTCGAGATCGAGCTTCTTCAAAGGTCGGTGACAGCTGCAGAGAATGTTGAAATTGCGTTTCAGACCTAGGAAAAATCATAATGTTGCTCCTAAATTTTCATTCCAAAAACGTGTATCTGTGCGCAACTAACTCCTCGAATCGCAAGAGCGTAGCGTACACGTTTCCAAGGCTGAAATGAACAGCCGCGCTGCCGGCGACAGAGGTCACCGCGGCCTCCTCCAACAATGTGGCAGCGTCTTCTGATTGGTGCGATCGATGCAACACGTTGGCTAGCGCCAGGAGCCCGTAGGGGCGCATCTCAGAGGGGGCGAAGTGGATGGCGTGGCGCAGGCACGCGATGGCTTCGGACACGTCTCCTTTGATGCGCCAGTAGCTGCGGCAGAGCGGAGGAGAGACAATAACTGACAAATAGCACATGAAACATTACTGTTATATACCCTAACTTGAATAGGGTTTGCTCACTTTGACGCTAGGAGATATGCCACCCAGCTTTTGGGCTCCTCAGTCAGTGCCCCAGACACCAGCAGGCCATACTGACGTAGTTGAAGACGACCGCCCTCAAGGACAAACCAGCGCAGGCTGAGCTCGGGCAAAGTCTTGAGGTCTTTGAACCCACGAATGCCCTGGAAACGAGTTACAGTGTGGACTGCCATGAGCTCGTAGAACGAATTCAGAACCGCTCTTACTACCGACAACTCATCGATGCGCCCAACCGAAAAATCCTTTCCCTTCTGACAAAATGGCTCCTCGTTGTGCCGGATCCCCGAGAACTGTCTCTCTTGAGTGATCCTGTCCACTCCGGAGATGCCACTGTCGGGGTGGACGATGGAGCCGCTGAAGAGGTCGTACTCCGACAGCGGCATCTCAGCATTCCGGCAGTCGTAGTCCTGCGAGAACACAAAGCTGGTTTCACCACCTTCGGGGACGTCCGGCAGAAGCATCCAGTGTCCGTTTCTTTTTTCCCCCAAAATTGTTTCACATTTGTTTACAACGGTTAAAAAAGTATTTAACATTTTCGGACCAACGTTGCCAAGAAGTTGCGGAAGAAACGCTTTCTTAACCCGTACACTGGAGAAGAATCTCTCCTCGAACGTCGGATCGTACTGAGCGTCCATGAACTCGAGGCTACGTTCAGACATGTTTTCCCGGCGAGCCACTAGGGTGTCCACCCGACGTTCCTAAAAAAGAGGAGTAAGGGAAACTCTCACTTCTAGTGCAGTGTGGGTCATGCAAAATGTCCGACGTCCCTTTTCTCGACACTTCTCTTGATCTAAGAGGAGTGTCGAGGAAAGGGATTGCCTCTTCGCCTTGCAGTGACCATGTGCGAAAATTGTCTGAGAGCACCTGCAGGCCTTCTGGATGGGCCTGATCTGTCGCTCCATGGGCCTTACTCTACGCTCTCATGGGTGGAGCCATGTGTTGCATATCAAAGCCAGGTAAGGTAGCGACTGCTAGGTAAATTCTTGACTCGGGGCTGTTACAAGGTCAGAGAGAACAGATGGTAAGACATCTGAAGAGTGATTTGGAGTTCGATCTGACCAATGGTGTCCGTTATGCTCGAAATTTTATGAATGGACATCTAGTTCGTGTTATGCGGAATAATCGACCCCCAGGTGTTCTATTTGGTCGAAGCAGAATGTCTTCTGACAACAAGACCAGGGTCTTACAGAACTACCGGGTGTCCCGTATGTCTGAGGTCACTTGCTGTGGCACCTTCAATGCTCAAAGTGTGCCGTACGGATGAACAAAACAAATTATGATTTTTTCACGTTACAATCTTGAATGAGCAGCAATCAGAGGCCAACCCAGTTAGCCTCGTTGTCCCCTCCCACCATGATGGGACATTTTTTGACTCACACTGTAGACCCGCCAACTTGCCTGTTCCATGAAAGCCACCAGATCATATGGTCTCTTCATGTGGAATATGGAGTTGACCTAGAGGCAAAAGAGTGTGATGAAAATGCAATCGATAGCCCGTCCGCCTATTGAGTGGAGGGCGACGTCTCAAGAAATCAGTTATTGCCTGAGGCCAAATAGAAAGCTCTCCTGACGCTATGGAAACGTCATCGGCTCAGTGCCTGTGGCAACCGGACCAACGCGTCCCCGTTGCGTTAGGTGCGTCGCTTCACTCGTGAAGCATGACATAAAGGCTGCGTTACTCGGTGAAGGAATTGGGGGTGGGGGGAAAGGTTTGGAAAAAGAACTTTTTTGGTGCAATCCTTACCTGAGATTGAATCTTGCCTTCCTCGGTGACGATCCAGTGCGAAGAGGGAATCGCGAACCTCGGCACCAGGGTCATCATCAACAGCCAAGTGGAAAGGGATTGCCTCACCGACAAAGGCGGCCTCATGTTGCTGGTCGTCCACACGGTCAGTGACACCTCAGTCGTTCTCTTGGACGGAGACCGTTTCTGCCCGTCTCTTATCGAGGCTACTCTTTCTCTGGCGCAAGGGCGTCGCGATCCTCGCCGCCGTCGCCGTCGCCGTCGCCGTCGCCGTCGCCGTCGCCGACGCCGACGCTGCGGTAGAGACGAGAAAGGAAGGCAGAGGTCAACACAAACACTTCATGGCTCTATGAACCATGTGTCCACTACTGGATCTGCGTCGCTCAACAAGCGAGAATGTCCTCCATTAATGCTCGACCACACAATAACCTCTTGGTAGTGATGCATTCGGACACAACCGTCCTGATGTCTACGCTCACGTAGTGGACTTGGGAATGCGTCATGGCCGCGGGCCTTGCTCGCCTATGTAGGTCTAACCTCCTTGTTTAGGCCTGGTCTTGCTTAAGTCATGACACACGCTCGTAGAATGTACGTACCAGGTACTTCAATTATACTCTTTCCTTTTAGCGGAAGGTTTCGTGAGCGCACAATGCTTTTTCTTCCGTTCTGTCGTCGGAGCGGCTGCTGTTGTTACTACTGCTGTTGCAGTCGCTCTCGTCCCTGCCGCAGTTTCTCCAGCAGAAACAGAAACAAGTGAGTCCTCGCCCGAAAGCCACAGTCTGACAGAGTAGGGGTGATGCGAGTACAAGTTTTTCCTAATCCGGGTACTGCCCCTGTCTGACAAAACAGACGAACACAAACAGTTTTTGTGTGTTTGTCCAGGGACCCCTGATGTCTCTGGTAACGCTTATTATGGTGTGATGGTGGTTACACGACCACACCGAGCCTCTTGATTGGCCGCTCAGCCAGTGTCCACATCTCCCAGCTTCGAATAGTACTCGACCAGTACATCGAGTAATTTCGAGTCCGAATGAATTGGAATGTTCTGAGGTTCCGGTACTCTCGAGCCATTGAGTAACATTCACCATTCACAAAACCTCGAGTACTCGATTACTGTACTCGTATCATCCCTATAACAGAGTGAATTACCCTCGCTCGGCTAGCGCCTGCAGAAGAGGTGCAAGCACCAGATAAGCGAACTTCCTCTTCGCAAGGGGGTCTCTTTGAACAGAATCTGTGCGCTTCTGGGCGAAGTCGGACATCATGGACTCTTTCCATGCCGTGGAAGAGCTCGTCAAGAAGGTAGGAAGAAAAGTGATTTTCGTCGTCCTTGATATTTCAGTTGTCATTCGTCTGTAATGTTCTCCAAGCAGTGAATCTGAGCGACAACTTTCTGGTCGCATTTTCTACACGTTTTTCATGTGTTCGTCATTGTCACAAGTTATAAGAACAGAACAACGATTCTGGCTTAAATCATAGAACTTTCGGCATTAGGCTGGCAGAATCGCTTTGCAGCGAAGAAGATGGCAAATGAGATGCCAGCGAACATGTAGAGAGCTCCGTAGACCACGAACTGGTCTCTGATGGGTAGGGCGAGACCTACAGAGTCTGCCACGACCAGGGTCAGGACCGTCTGGAAGCCCAGCCCGAACCTGAAATGGTTGCACGATATGTCTAATGTAAGAAGGGCGACGCGGCAGAATAGGAGCTAGGACGCGTCAGATTCTTGACTGCTTTTCACCAGGTATTGATCCCGAAGATGAGTCCGTAGGAGTCCTCCACGATCTCTTTGGCGATCTCGAACGAGGCCACGGTCATCATGAGCTGATAGCTCATTCGGAATAGGATGTAGCCTAAACAAAAAGGGGAGAGCATCTGCTTCTGCGCATCACGAGCAGGACGGATGGACTCATTCGACCAAAGTGGAGGATGTCACGTGGTGGTAATCTCTTTGATTGGGGCTATATCTTTATTACAACGGCCTTATCTTACCCACATAAGCGATCCAGATTAGGTCTGTCTGACTCATGCCCACCAAAATTGCTCCTCCGAGAAGCGCCACGACTAGGATGGCGACGTCGCCCCACTTCCTCCATCTCAGGAGGAGAAAGCCCACTGCGAAGACCGTCAGCGCCCCCAAGAGGGTGGTGGCGGCCTCCACCGCGCCGTTGTAGATGGAGGAATTCTCAGAACCTGCGCGAGCATTGGCTGCTTCTAAACCCACGTCTGAAGTAGGGGCTAAAGGGGGGATGTTCCTTACTTTCTTCTCCCTCGAAGGGTCTGATCTCCTCCCAGAGGGGCTGAATGTAATTGCCCACCTGGAAGTTGAGGCACGTGGAGATGGCGACCCACACCGACCACTTGGTCACGTAGGCGTTGCTGTAGGCTGATCGGGCCTCACGGGCGATCTGCTGGACTATTTGCCAAGCTGAGAAAGACTGTAACAGGAGAGCCCTTTGCATTATATGATGATGACGAGTAAGAAATGTGAAATATAGACATAAAATTGCTTGACTGTGCAAAATAGCACACAAGAAGAAACGGCGAAAGTGCAAATAAAAATATCATTTAAATTAGCTTGTTGTAACCGAGTTTCTCGCTATACGTGCAGATGTCGGCGGCCGCTTTGGACGCCGGTTTGGGCGATCGGAGGGCGCTTTGGTTCTCCGAGGCGAAGTTTTAGTCGAAGTCCTGGTGACCCCGTCGTAAATGTCTTCGTGTTCAGGGTTAGGATTCAGTCAATTGGGTTTGATTTTGTCATTTGGGTCAGGAGTAGGTTAGATTTTGGGTTAGGTTAGAATGAGTTAGGTTTAGGATTTGGTTAGGGCTACGACCCTTGGGTTCGGTTCTCCGTCCTTCGCTTTGCCTGAAGCAGAAGACGGCAGATGCGTTTTGTGCTAGCTCATTCTCTCTGCTGCTGTTCTTGTCACCTCCCCGCACCCATCCAAGGTGTGTCAGAGCCCCCTGACCGCCCAAAATGAGCGCCCAATCGCGTGTCTTCCTTAACGGCCTCGGCATTTATTGATTAAATGGTCAGCAAAACAAAACTGTGCAAATAATGACGCAAGAACTTTTCCATTACAATGTTGCTTTGTCATTTGCATAATCCTATTTTGCAAAAATATTGGGTCCCATATTTTGAGCATCCTTGGTGATGCGTTGTCCATTACGGTTTGCTTGGTTAATTATAAAGACACCATTAATACAGAAGATGCTGTAACGGATGATTAGGTACACTGTACGACCTTATTTTCGTTGTCCTCCTTGTGGAAGTAGATACTGGTCTTCACCGGCGGAAGGAAAATGCTGAGCATGAAAGCGATGCTGACTGAGGACAGTGCGATGTAGTTGAGCTCCCTGTAGTCCAGGAGATTCAGTGAGTCCAGGATTTGCGCAAGGAGTCCACTCAGGAACTTGCCCATGAGGATGGAGGCCCTGGTAAAGCTCGATACACGTTGGTAGTCGTCCTTCGAGACCTGATAGAGATGATTGCCACGACATTTTCTTGTTTGTGACTCGCGTTCACGTTGGCAACATGTACAACAGAAGAAAGAATAAAAGCCGTCCTACTGCTTCACCTTTGCATAGATGTAGGTGTAGTAGGCAATTTCAGTGGACGTGGCTACCCCGTAGACGAACTGCATGGCCTGCATCGCTGGGATGGTCTATGCGGGATAGTTCGAATGTGTGCAGCACGTGTATTTTAAGTTGAAGCAATTTGCTCACCGTTCCCCACAGTATTAGCACCCATGTGAGCACGTACGCAACCCCCTCGAACATGATGACTGGCTTGTAGCGCAGCAGGTCGGTGAGCAGGAACACTGGAATGAGCAGAGCGAAGTAGGAGTAGGACCAGACAGGGTACACCTTCTGGTACACCTCGTCCTGGTCCAAGTTTAAGTCCGGACCTGTCAAGTACTCCGTCAGGTAGGCCTCTGACGGCCTCACCTCCTACACGCAGGGGTAGTAGAATGACGCACTTGCAGTGGAAAATTACCCAGAAAGTAACTGAGTTTGCCGACATTGAGCAAATTCGAGCTGAGGAGCGGGCCAAAATTATTAAAGATCCCCAAAGACAGTTCACTATTGCCCTTACACTCTAAGTAACACACGCTGCGTCATGCAAAAATTTGCTCTAGTCTTTAAACATTCTTTTATACCTTGAAAAATCCATAAGCGCACAATAAAGTGATTGTGCCAGCGAACTCCCTAAGCGCCATGTCAAGCGTGTCGGGATCGACTAGTGCGTCCAGCTCTTTTTATGCGTCTCCTTATGCTTCGCCCACCTCGTACTTCCTCCCAAGCGCAGTGTACTTGTGCTTATCTGTTGTCTTCAAGTGTTTAGAGTGCAGCACCTACAGTGCCGTCGGGATAATTTGAGACAAACTTTGAGGACTCACAGTGCTCAAATACAGGGTTTGACAGGAATATGGCTTTTGTAAAAAGTATTCATCGGAGTCTTGCCCACAATTTTTGTTTCATGTGTCGTCCTCCAATATTTTCCATACGACCACGCATGACTTGCGGTCAAACACTTCCAGCACTGTAGTGGCCACGGACCTAACTTTACGCTCGTAGCCTTTAGGTCCCCTTGGTGAATGAAGTGACTACTAAGAGGCTACAGACGTTTAAGCGGGACAACGGCCTGCACATAAGGCAAGACCATTCAGACTGAGGCTGCTTGCAGATCGTCATGTGGCATTGTCGAAGAAGTACTTCGAGTTGGAGATGAACATGCAAAACAAAGTTGTCGCTTAGGCTTTAATGAAGACTTTTTACTAAAAACATGCTCCCGTCAAAGCCCTCGTTGGAGCACTAAGAGGGTCGAAAGACTGATCTAAGGACAATCCAGAGCAAATAGAGTCAGCCCACAAATAGCTATCTGCAGAAAGGTCCTTGATGCTGAAGGGTGGACGTATGCAATATAAATAGGTCAACATAATGATTGTGGCTAAAAACTGTAACGAAGACACTTCATTAAAAGCATATTTCTGTTAGACCAATTTCATGTATCAAAAGCGCATTGAGTCTTCAAGGTTTGCCTCAGTTTATTCTGATTGAACTGTGAGCAGTCCTCAGAGTATGAGCATAGGCGACACGTTGGACAGCATCGTCCGCTGCAATCTGCTTTATCGACTTAATAGATGCAATTTTCTTTGTAGGAGTCGACTGGGATGTGTCTGGAAGAGAAGAGAAAGATCTTGAGGAGCTGCCACCAGACACTAGAGGAGACCACGGACCAGGGAGGCAAACAGCTCACGGCTCTCACGGGCATAAAACTGTTGAGGTGAGGGGAGGAAGAAAATTTTTTATGTCTCGTGGTTGCCTGATCGTGGCTTTTATTTCTTAGTCGAGACAAGCAAAATCTGGATGACTTGGTGGAGGCCAAGACCTTGGATCTGCTGCTTCTGCACGCGGGCATTGAACCCGACGACAACAGGAATTTGGCCCAGACGAGACAAATCAACCTTAGTCAGTACAGCAGCTTTTGGACTCAGGCTTCTCCTCCTGAGCATGAGATTTTTCTTTCCTTCCAGAGATCCGCGAGTCCCAGCGATGTCTAAACAACCTCCTCCTGCAGAGCAGAGTCGCGCGCGCCTTCTGCACCAGGAACAAGGCTATACCCGGAGTACTCGATCTTTTGGACCGGTGGCCTCAGAGGAAGCCTCAGGAGGAGCCAGAGCTGCTAACGATGGACCTCAAGATTCTCTTCCTCATCACCGCCCTATGTCCCGAGACTAGGTAAAGATCTTGCGATGACTCAAGCGTACTTTACTTGTACTTTGCAGCTGATATAGACAAAAGTGTACTGTGCGGCACAGTACAGTACGACGATGATTGTTTGAATTACGTGACTTTATGCAACCAAAAATCCCTCTTAGCGCTTTGATTCATGCGTACAGGGTGGCCCATGGAGATTTTGAACTCATTTCGGATGCGGCAAACGGCATGGACGAGTTGCGATTCCCTAAGGGTCACCTTGGATGGATGTGCCCAATGGGAGTCAGAGGAAGTGTCCGGTGGGAGATTGTGGGGCTGACAAAGAGAGCAATGTGCACTTCATTTTTGCTCGTTCATACGACATGAATCACACAAAGAAAATGTCTATGGTTGAATGTACCCCTGATGACCTTTTCTACTTGCGCATGTCGGAGTTGCTCCTGTTGTTTAATCTGGACAAGAGCTTTTCATGACGCAACCTCTTTTTCATTCGGGACTAACGTGGTTGTGTGCAGGTCCCAAGTCCTTCGTGGACAAGATGGCGCGCGCCGACTTCTGGGATTCGTCGAATGCTTGCTTGACCACACGAGAAACCAGGGACTAAACGAGGCCGAGGCAGCATTGTTATCAGAGGTCCTCAAGGTATATCAGATCATACCTGTATGGGCAGCAGTCCAAATACCCGAAACGTCATCCTCCCCACGTACAGGTGCTCTTCAACGTGACCCTGGTCTTTAAAGACGGTGACGAGGACGTCAAGGTAACGATGGAGCTGGTCTGTGAAAGAGTTCACTCACTCTTCACCGTCACCGTCGAGAACAAGGATGCCGCGGAATTGCTGCATTGGTGAGTGATTTCTTGACAAACATTTGTAACAATTCGGTAATTGTCAATATTATAATTAAGTGACCTCTCCTGCGTAGAAGAGATCTGTACCTCATTTTCCAATTTTTCAACTCTGACTCGCATTTTTCTATCCTGTACGTCTGAAGGAATTGCATCAATCTCCTCACAAACGTGCCAGCCGCCTGCACTTGGCCTCTGCTGGCTGCCCCCAAGGAGGGCGTAGCTCGTCCTGGTCTCCAAGTAGAAGAATTCGACGGAGTCAACGTCACCATACCAAAGATCATACTAGACCTACTGATAGAGAGGACAAAGACCGTAAGTGCCTAAAGCACGAATTGTGCAGTATAGGAGAAGGATTACGGCAGCTACCATGTATGTAGTTCAGTGTGCGACGGTATGGTACAGAAGTCTCTTGCCCTGGTTGGCCTTAATGTGCTCTGGTTGATCTCAGGTTTACCATTCCTAGAAGTTGGCACCCTACTCTGGGTGCCAAAAAATTGCAATATCTTTCTTCCGTCTTCCAGACTGATCCATCTCACCGCGATCTGAATCCATCTGCTCTTTCTGTGCTGTGCGTCCTCTCCCGTCACCACCGTGAGGTCCGCAAGTACTTGCGACAACGCGTACTGCCCCCGCTGAGGGACATGAACCGGCGTCCGGAGGAGGGCGAAGAGGCGAGGAACAGATTGTGCAAGCTGCTCACCTCGCCGGTTGACCCGGTTAGCACGTTCGCGGCCGAGTTCCTCTTCACGCTGTGCAAGGAGTCAGGTGCGAGAGAGCTTAGGGAAAATGCATTCATCGAGATCTCGACGTACCAGATATGACGAAAGTACTGTGTAATAAAAATTGACTTTCATTCGTCCTACTCCTTTTCATGGAGGGGCAACAGGAGAACTTTCAAAAGTTCTTCACAAACGATGAAAACTTACAATTTGGGAAAGTTCGAGCTATGTTTGGTATATGGTTTTTCTTTTCAGTTTCTCGCATGGTGAAATATACTGGCTACGGCAACGCCGCTGGCTTGTTGGCCCGCAGGGGACTCATGCTCGGCGGGAAGGGCGAAAACGCGGCCAATTACTCGGACGAAGAAGACACCGACACCGAGGAGTACGTGGAGAATGCGCACAAGTACGTAGAAGACGAAATAACCGTTTAGAATGCGTGGAAGACTTATTTTAGGGGATCAATTCTTGGGCAGAATAGGTCAAAGCTGAGTTGCTCTCAATTCTACACACTATATTATATTTTTTAGCCTAAAGATTGAAAGTGGCACTCTAGCTATTGTGCATTATGGCTGCTTTTTGGTGTTTTTTAGGGTAAACCCCATCATTGGCTGCGTGGAGTCTCCGAAGCCTTCTCCATTCGAGGGCATGAGTGAGGAGCAGAAGGAATACGAAGCCATGAAGCTGGTGAACTTGATCCAAGACCTTCAGAATATGGGTGTGGTGAAGCCGGCGCTCCCAGGAGAAGACGGGACACCCCGGGAGGTCGGGCACGTGTTAGAACTCCAAGAGAACTTAGCGAAGTTGGCGGGGAATTTGGAGGAGAAGGAGGAGAGTGACAATGATTAGGAATAGATTTTTTTTTCGCTTTTTTTCATGAAGGTGTTGTCAGGATTTGTATTAGCAGACTTCATTTTCTCCTTCTGAGAATGACAGTTTTACCTTCTTACCTTCGTGAAATATCCATATGAGTCACGGAGAACGCCAATGCTGATGTTTCATTTGACGAATCAGCTGAGTGGCTGAGATGCGTCAGCTTTCTGTCATGTACGAGGTGATCCAGAAGTAGGTGCGGTATTTTTGGCTGTGTCTCAGCTCCTCCTCGACGGATTTTCCTTCACTTGGGCTGGCATTTGAGATCATTTTCTACAGGTTGCCTCAAGAGGGCTGCCATGTTTTTTGAGGCAGAGTTTTGCTCTTTTTTTCCTCACTGATGTACCCAGTGTCTTTGTTCCAAGACTGTGAGAGGTGTCGCATCGCGCACTTGGCAAAGCATGGAGTATCGCACTATCTAGAACTCTAAGGCGATATTTTGGCTTTTTACAATATCACATAGTGAATAACGCGATATTGATTGATTTGGGATATGGCACATTCTTACATAGTTTCATATTTGAAAGCTTAAAGGAAGACAATGAGACTTTTTGTGAACTAAGAGGTCACAATTTTCAATGTTAGCTTTGGGGAAAAAGTCGCTGGTTTTTAGAAAGTCATCCTTTGCATTGGCTGACTCGTCTCTTTGTTTTAGTGCAGTTATAATAAAAAATTTCCCTTGATTGCCTTTGGAGTGAGCCCAGGTGGAAGGACAATTAGTTCACGGGCAGCTGAGATGCAGCTCTAAATTCTTCACCTACTTTTAAATCATCTTGTAGTATCTGTGTTGTTACATATGATACGTAAAGTATGAGCAAAAATTTATGTCAGCCTCTCATTTTTTCATGTCAAATTCTTGTCGACCAGTCCCCCTTGGAGTCCAGCTTACGTTTAAGAAAGAGTAGAGCATATATTTTAGGATAATTGAGTGCTACTGACATAGCTGACTGGCGTCAAAAGTGTCCCTTGATAGACCCTTACCCTAGATGGTTGCCGTCAGTTCATCAGTAGTGACCCCCCCGTAATAAAAACATAGATACGTACAGTGTGAGCCAAAGGGTGCACTTCACCATTTGCATTTTAACTTGAGAGTTTCACTTGGTTTAACCTGGCCAAAGATCTTCCTGTACACCATGTCTTTTCTGTTCTATAACTGTATGTCATACAAAGGCGAATACAGTGTGAGCCAAAAATATTAGTCACGTATAATTTCAAGCCAACTTGCTTACGGGGGATAAGTATATATATGCCTTTTTTATAGTACGTATTATTAGCATGGAAACTGCCAACCAATGGATGGATGTCTGAGCAAGCTGTCATCACAGATCAGATAAGGGGTATAATACTGAGAAGAAAAAGGTGTCAAGACTATAATCATCTGCTCGCCAAAAAGTTACTGTAGAGGCTCTTGAACATCTCAAAGTAGGGCTTATAGTTGTTGACCTGATTCTTGAGATACTTGACGGTCTGCTTCATCTTGCCGTGGAACTCCTGCTTGTCCTGGGTACCTGAGAAGCAAGGACTTGTATGCACAACTTCTGGAGCTAGTGGCAAGTACATGTTCCCCACCTGAGAGCACCTGACCCACGTCCAGGATGGTGTGGAAGACGTCTTCGGACTGTAAGAATTGCTGTATGAAGCCGTAGTCGCAGAAGACCTCCTCTCCTGGACGAAGATCGCGCTTGGCCACCACCGATCGAACCTTGCCGAATCTGGAGAGAGAGAGAAAGGAAGATATTGGCTGTCTGATCCAAATCCTGGATGGCCTCGGTGCTGCTACCTTGGGTGGTCGATCATGGCGTACCAAGCATTCGGATTCGGGCTGTGATTGATCAGATGTCCCAGGCTAGCAGAATATTGGAAAGGCTCGCGGAAGTCCTCAGGGACATTTAAGACCTGTGCAGAGTTCTTTGCTTGTAAACTGTCCAAGTTGTCCTGTCACTTATGAATGAATTTTTACCCGGAGCTCGAAAAAAGGCTAATATAGGTACCTGTATATGCTGAAAAGCTATAGTTTTGGCTTTTTATTAATTTCTCTGTAGCCATTTGATGACATGTTCAGCAACACAAGCAATTGCCGATTGCTTAGTGCCGACGGCACAACAAAGGTCTTTTACTCTCAATTGCTTCCTCTTCAAGGGCAGTTTCGAGGGCAAGGTGAAGTCATCATCTCTTTTAGCTTGATTGATTTGGTTCGAATAAACTGATTCTCATTGACTTCTGAGTCAGCCAGACACAAAAATATCTCCATGACTTCTGTTTGCCAGTTTTTAAAATGTAAAATGGATGGGGGAGCCCTAATTCCCCAATAATTGGAGGTAGCTTGGCCACTTACGGGCCAAAGACTTTTTTGCATATTAATTATACCTACTTTTTTAGCTCTAGTTATGACAACTGGCAACTTTTTGTCCCCGTCCCTCACCTGTCCAGGCGATGCCCAATCATTGTCCATCCGGTACGGACTTTTCCTGTCTGCCCTTCTGAGTTTGGACTCAAAGTCAGACATCCTCACACCATTGTAGAAGCCAATGATTGTGCCCATGGGGACCTGCAAAGGATGGGTACAAGGATATTGGTGGGATGTAGCACATGCAATATTACTTCTCTTAACATGCATAGTCAAACTCTGGCGTACGTCTTATATTACGTAACAGCCTACCTTTCTTCGCACGAAGATCCCTCTTCCGGCGCCTTCTATTGTAGAGTCAGCAACGTACAGAAACTGTTCCTCGTAGGGGTCCCTACAAGTTTGAAAAAAGAGATAAAGAATGAAAAAGTTGAAATATAGCTTTAAAAAATACAGAAAGAATTTAAGAAGTACAATGTGAGTTCACAGTAAGATTGGCAACCCTGGTCCCGGAAGCGAGAGCAGGCCAAAAACGCACGTGCGGCGAGTCGAGAGATTACTTTGAAGGCAAACTGAAGGCTTCAGGGCACTTTCAAAAGCCCCGGTGGATCGACAGATGTCCGCCATCACACCCGGGCCGAGCGTCGGCCTCGACGCTACCTCGGGGCCCCAGGCCAGCTCGTCAATCCAGCCCAATCTAACCCAAGACAACCCGGGGCCGCCTACGTCAACCCGCAAGCGTCCGGCACCTGCTCTCCAGGGCCCTGGGGGAAAGCGTCCGGACGAGCGGCCGCCAGCCGAATATGCAGAGGAGCGAAGTGAGGTTGCCAAGTACGTCTCGGCAGACGATCCGGATGACGACCTGGTCCGAGAGATGTGCCGCATCGAAGACCCCATAATAGTCCCCGACGAGGAGCCCAGGTCTCGTGCTGGCAGAGTCAAAGGAAAGACACTTTTTCCGCACCTCCTCTGTGTCCACGTTGGAACAGAAGTGAGGAAATACATCAATGAAATGACTTTCTCCGAGCTTGTAGGGAAATTGGAGAGAAAAGTTGCTGCCGACATGGACCACGGCACGGCACCAAGAGTCGGCTGTGCCTTTAGGCGCTGGGCAGATGGTAGAGGCCTCCTTGGGTGCGAGGACAAGGAGACGGCGGACTACCTTGTGGCGTCAGTCGCTCAAATGAAAGTAGGAGAGGTCATCTTCAAAGCGTGGCGACGTGGGGAGTTCGGTAACCTCACGAGGATGAACTTCTATACCCCCATCGTGAAGTGTCTGTCATCCGGGGAGGTCATGAACGTGCTCATGCTCCAAAATAAGCTTCCCGGATGGTACGCGGTCCACTCCTGCCAGGAAGTGAAAATAAGGGATGTGCAGACCAACGTGCTGCATCACGGATGGATTTACCATGTCAGTGTTACAGCGGACATGAAGAACAAGATACATTCTCAAGGTAACAAGTTATACCTTGTTCTTCATAGGATCTCGGTGTCTTTTCCACCAAAGAGGTCACCGTGGAAGAAATCCTGAATTTCACCAACGTGAAGCAAAGGAAAGTCGTCTGAAAGATGACTCAACGCCAAGCCAAAAGAATCTTTGGCTAAGAATCCCTCGATGTGCAAGCATCAGGGAGTGGCAAGGCCACATTCCCTCCGGGGAAAAGAATGCTGGGCAGAAAAACTCCGGGAGGCAGGAGGTGAACTGCAAGCCCAGCCAGACAGCACCCTCCAAAACGTAACCCGAATCAGCTGTCCACGAAGAAGTCGTTCAAGGGGCAGCGGACGCCGAGGCTGTAAACGCGAAAGCAGATACGACCAAGGTGACAAGAGCTGGATGCCGGAGGAAACCCCGCACAGTCCGTCGAGGAGTATTTGTCGTATTGACGCGAATAAATACAATGAATATGGAGAGCGTTTTTTACCCAACACAGAAGTGTGGTGGGGTTTTTTTTCCTCTCCAGATCATTTAAAAAAACATGAGTGTGCATTCCAAAATACAATGAGGTGAGCCCCTCAAGGATATGTTTTCAAAATGGACACTCCTGGGCAGTTGCCACTGATGTAGAAATGTAAGATCCCACTTATTAAACTGCAATTGGTCCAGACAAAAAGGTGCTACAGGGCCGCCAAGGTGGAGTGGATCAAGGGAACCTTCCTGAGGGACACGGGTACGTGTGATTGTGGCAATATAAAACATTTTCTAAGGGTCGACACCAAATTGTACACTTAGACCTGGAATCGGTACAGAAATTACACCAAGTTGATGTTAAAAGCAACAAAGAGTGAAGGTTGAAGATATTAACTATCAAGGACGGCACTTAAAATCTTTCAAACATTGCTCACAGCCGTACAGTGTAGACCGAAATTACACTATGTTGTACAAGTTTGATGATGACCCCTCAGATCTATTAAACGTGGCCAAGCAGATGAGAAAGCCATTAAGACTCTTTATTTTTTCAAAAACTTAAGCATACTTTATGTTGTAAGCTCACAGCCACTCGCAAAGTGATGTATGTACATGAAGGCTTCATATTCGGAAAAAGTCTACTAGCTCTTTCCTAGTACTAGGAGGGTAGCATCTTATTAAATTAAAATACTGTTTGTAACTTCTGAAGTACATTTTCATAGAGAGCGTGTTTTTCAAGACTCTCAGTCTGGGCGGTTAGTAGCACCCCTAGTGAAAATATGCTTCAGAAAATAGCAACAAAATTAAGTTCATTTTGAACTACAACGCGTCTGAGCAAACAGTCATCGATGAGTTTTGTTTACCTGTCAAATTGTCACCCCATTGCTCTCTTTTGGCTGCTTCATGGAACGTAGCAACCTCTCAGCCCGGACACGGGGTTCTTGCATGCCTGTGCATGGCGCCGGAGGACCCGGGAGATGCAACCATGTGGAAATGATAGGCCTGGAGGCTGGGATTCCTCCATGAAAATTTCAGCCAATTTCATCCACGTTTTCCCCCTCAAAAAGCCACTTTTCAGGCCTGTTTGGCATGGCTCCCCTCTAGTTGTCTTGCTTTTGAGCATTCTAGCACCAAAATGGGCAGTCTTGACATTGACCTTGTGTACTCAACATTGTGTCCCAGGATCACATCTACACGTTCCACGTCAAAATTCCACCTCAACATGTTTCAGTACAGTGTTTCAGGTCTCGTCATGCTTGACGCATTTACTTACGGCAAGGACTGTATGCTTAAATTTTTGAGAAAGAAATGCATAAAGACTTTTTGTGTAGCATATCCCAGCATTTTAAGATAAAATTTTAATTCAGTGACAATCACACATACCCGTGTCCTTAGGGAAGGCTCCCTGCACCCACCCCACCTTGGTGGCCACGAGGCACTTTTTTGTCTGGACCAATTGCGGTCTAATAAGTGGGATCTTATTTTTGACGTCAGTTGCAACTGCCAATGAGAGTCCTTTTCGAAAACAAAAAGTAATTCCAATGAGTGTCCATTTTGATGTTAAAAACTAATTTGTCCTCGAGGGGCCCACGTTAATGTGCAATAGCGTACAGAGGCAACTAATAAAATTAGGAGATCAGTAATGAAGCTAGACCACCTTGTCTCCACCTGACAGGAGCCGAATTGGAACAATGGGTGGGCCATCGATTATACAGAAATGGCCAAGTTTGGAAGAAGTAGAAAGTGAGTTTAGAAAAGTAGCGGAAGGCTTTAAAAAAGAAGAAGAATAAAACAAAAGGTCCATTGAGCATCACTACTTGACTGACGCACCTGCGATGTACACTGGTGGAGTCCTTCGAGGTGAGGATGTGGGTCTTGTTTGACTGCTCGTAGGCGAAGGCTTTACCCATCGGCGTCTTGAAGCTCAGCACGCCGATGGATGTCTCGTCCACTCGAAACGCGTCCAGCCGAGTCTCCCTGGCCGCGATCATGGCGCCCTTCTCGAAGGTGCCCACGAGTGCCGTGAATTTGTCCGGATAGACGTAGGCGATCTCCCTGTCGCTTTTCCCACCCTTGTTGGTGAGTTGGCCGTCCACGTCGACGGCGCCGGTGACGAAGCCGCCGCCTAAGCGGAACTCCCACGCTTGCCCCACGCGACGGCCGTCGCGGTACCAACAGATCTGGAGAAAAGAGTCCCGCAATTTTAACAAATTTCTGCCTAAACCAAATCCCACCACTCGTCTTTCTCTGCTTGTACTGGGTCTGCCATGCTCTCGTTGCTCTAGGACGAACGAGGAGATGAAAAGCAAGAAGTCACTGAACATCTGGCAGAGGAGCTGACAAAGGTGCTGTGCACAGCGAAGTGCGCCGACAAAAACTGTTTGCAGTTGTACATGAGTGCGTTCACCTCCTTGATGTGCCTCGGAGCGTTCCAAGGCCCATCCTCGAAGACATCGCAGGGTCCAAACTTGCACCAGAAGCTCCTGTACCAGGGAAAGAGAAGAATGACATATTTTTCAGCTCTTGTCCCGATCAAAAGGCCAACCTGGCCAATCCGTGAATGGCTCCGTTGTTGAAGTTGGCAATCATGAAGCTTTTGTCCGGGAATTCGATCCTAGCCTCGCCCGCCAAACGCCCGTTGACAAACTTTCCCTCCGCGGCAGCGATCCCGAGGCTTCGACAGAGCGAATCAGGGCCAAAGTCGACCCTTCCAAAGCCGTTGAGGTTCTTATCTGCTGTTTCGGCAAAAGGTCTGTATATACGCTTAATGGCTTCATTGGTCATTACTATCTCGTTACCTTCGTCGTCCTCGCCTTTATTCTCGAGACCGTCACTGACAGTGATTTCGTCTCTGGCACAAGGAAAGAGAAGCTCACGAGGATTTTCTCCCAGAGGATTTGGATCCGGACGTGAAAGAGATTTGTTGTTCAAATCGCTCATTTCCCGAATCCAGGAGACCACAGCCAAGCTTTGAGGTGGGGGTTCAGCAGCGTTGATTCCAAACGGAGACGTCATTTCTTCTCCAAATGATTCCTTGGCGTCTACAATCTGGTCCAAGCCGTTGCTACTTCCCTCCTCAGTTTCGACATCCCCTCCGGTGTCTTTACCGTCAGCACCGGCTTCTTCAGAAACGTCATCACGGTGTCGGTGTCTGATGATCTCAGGGACATCTTTGTCAGGACTTCTGCCGACGACGTCGTTGCTGTCGGATATATCTTGGTGAACGCCATCACTGACGTCAGGATCTTGTTGGTCCTCATGCCGATGTCGCTTCACGACAGTGATGTCGTCCTTGCCCTTCTCGCTCGCTCCCCTGGCCAAGATCAACTGCTCCACCTCTTCTTTACCTCTAAGAGTCGTCAGCACAAAGTCTCCCTCCTTGTTCTTGTTGTCGCCGTCGTCGTCCAGGCACTCGGAGGCAGTACACCTGTTGTGCAGGAGAAACTGCCCGTAGAAGATGAGCATGACCGACAGGCTGATCAGGGCCAAGCTCATCTTGAAGATGAGCCTCTTGGGCACGCCCGGGTTCCACGGCACGAACTCGCACAGCCTGGACGAGCTGTTGCTGCTTCTGCCGCTTAACATCTTCCACAAAGGTTTATTGCTCCGTCATCGCAGCTCCTGCTGCAATTTTTTCTTTTCCTGTGCAACGAAAATCGTAACTGTTTCTCTCTCTCTCAAGTGAAAAAGCGCACGCACGCACACGAGCGTGCGGCCTCTCTCTCTGTGCATCTCTCCGCTACCATGAGTTCTAAAGTGGTTTTCGTCTTAAAGAACGCCGTGAAAATAACTGTTCATGCCACAAAAAACAACCTAAGAAGGTGTTAATATTGACAATTCTGAACTGAACGGACAGTGTTGAAAAGACGGTTCTGAAGAATCATGAACAATCACATGTACTATGAACCAGACACAGCTTTGTTGCTGTGATTCAAGCACATGTTTTTGCTTCATTCTGGCAGAAACCGCAAAGTCGTCGTCGACCAGCGCACTGATTGGTCGCTATTGTTTACACTATTTTTACTCTGCCAGGTAGACCTGTGCTTATAGACCAAGCACCAGCTATTTAGACGGGTGATCCCTCCCAGGCTATTCAGCGACCCGGACACCCAAGCGAGAAAGACCCGGGCGAGGCAGCCAAGTCACATTGAGATTTGATTTGGAGAGGGTTTGCAGGCCATGGAAAAGACCAAGGCTCCAGAGACCTCGCTCACAGCCTCCATGCGGCTGCACATGCTGTGCTGACCACAAGTCACGACGCGTTTTTCTTCCTTCTCTTTACTGCATTGGACCAAAAATGGCACAAAATGGAGATGACTAAGAAAATACTTCTCTCGTCACGACACCAACCGGGTGTTTCAGTTTTAGCTAGACATCCACACTAGCTCTGCTAACCGATATTTGCGGCTAAAAAAAGCGTAACTGCACAAAAGTAACATACACAAAAGTAGAGGCTTCAGAGTTATTTATTTACCTCAAAAGATCTTCGCACACTTTAAGAAGAGTCATTGAAGTTGCAATTGGGCCGTTAAAACGCCACAATTTTTGCTCAGTAAATGCATCTGAATTAATAGAGAGAGAGAGTGGATGAAACGTAGAGGTTTACGACTTCACTCGTCTGGACTTTCAAAGCAATGTACACTTAAGAAAGTATTGTTTAGTGCCATTTTTAGCTGTTAAGAGTGGAACTAATGATCCGCCTTGTCTTGCAACCTTCATCATTCATTATAGTGGCAGTAATTGAATGTAGACTTGCTTATTTGTCGCGGCTTTTTAGAAGAACAAGTTACTTTCACTCAGAAATGACCAAAATAAATAGCTGATGGGAAACAAAATTCTCTGTCCATCGATGACAATAATGCTTAACTAAGGAAGCCACGCATACTTTTTACCTCTAGTACACCAACTGTGAAACACCCGGTGCATTTAGCTTCCAAATGATTCTCATTTTTCTCATAAATGGCCAGTTTCTCCATGATAACGGGCTGCTGTTTCGTCATTCATTCATTAGTAGAGCCCGAGAACGGATAGTTTAGTTTAAAACGTAAAATTTTAACTTTCAGTTTTGCCTGAAATAGCTTTTTGGTCTGTGTAACCTAATTTTACTTTTTCCCCCACTCAAAAAAAGAGAACAAGTCCTTTTTCCTGGTCGCGGCCAGACCACTGAACGTCCTCAATCGGTACTTTAGAATTGATGGATTCCAATTCTTTGTCTGTACCCATTTGTCTGCAAGTAAACAGTCGAGCTGACTTTTTGAGTACCCAATTTTCGGGGCGGGTGGGTTGAGATGTACCTACTCACATTAGACTCGTCAGACTGACATGGAGAAGTGCTGTCTGCTGAGGATGGATAAGAACTGATGAGGTTTGTACGACTCTTTGCGTGTCACGGCTGTTTATCCATCCATTTTCTGCCATTGGAGCTGACTCTTGTGGAGAGCTTCCATTGTGCGTTTTACTCGTTTACACCACCTCTACGGATAGTCATGGCAACGGATATTTTGTGTGGACAACTCTGGACTACCCTTATAGCTAATCTTGGTCTCTCAGCAGAGTTGAGTGGAATCAGTGATGACACCAACTTATTAAAAGTAAATAACAAACGAAGATGGGGACGCGAAGAGCGCATTTCGCCCTGACATGAACTTCATAAAGTTATCGTTGAATTCTGCCCTGATTCGTTGTTCTATGCAAACAGATCGTGGAATAGGTTGTTCAATGACTTTAACCGAAATGCATGACTGTGAGGGGCTATAATTTTAGTATAAAATGACTGTAATTTTCTGATTTGTTTATAGTGAAGAATTTGAAATTGGAAAACAATAACAATAAGGGGATCATGAAGTATAACCGTTAAGATTTGAAGTGAAGTGCACTGTTTTTCTTCTTATACTACTACAGTGGAAGCTCCCTCCAAGGATATAGCCTCATAAGAGAGTCACATCTTTCACTCACAAGCTGATTCAAATAAACAGAACTTCCACCGCATGCGTACACTGAACTGTGCTCAAAGCATCCTTCTTGGTATTTGTAGGGGTCAGTGGTGGGCAACGTCGGTTTTTAGGAGTCCCACCCATTTGTTGGGGCGTCTGCAGACAACGAACATGTGCAGGAAGCAACAGCAGCTGCTTGTTGCGCAGTCGTAGTCGCCGAACATTTGACCCTGAATTTTACCTCCCCCACGGAGGGGGGGGGGGGGAAAGGTGCCACTCAGGCATATCTCTGGCGGAAGAACAAGAAGAAATGGAGGAGTCGACACCATCAAGAAGCCACACCAAAAGCTGCTGCTGCTGCCGTCCTTCTACTACGACTCCTACGTGCACGCAGTGTGAGCCTTGAAAAAACGCCGGCCAGACAGAGGCTTCCAGGTTGGAGGGGCTGGGGTGAGTCCAATGAGGGAAAGAGAAGGAATCGATGCCGCTGTTCTTTCCGCCTCACACGGTCGTGGTGATGGGCCTAAGCTGAAAGCCTAGGCAGAGGGCAACATTTCCGCTGTTTGGCGCCGCCAGTCATTCTCTGGGAGACCACGAGAGAGAAGACAACGAGAAGACATGAATAAGCTGTTCTTGGTATTGCTGATCCCCTTAAGAATGGACAGTCAAACACCAACTGCAGTCAGTTGAATCCATAAGTTGACTTGCAAGTGGACTTGCAAAGTGTGCATTCTTAAGCGGATCACCTTGTGCTGTGTTAGTCAAATTACAGTGTGAGTCAATAGGAACTTGACAATGTTTGACAATGGGAAGAGCTCAGAGACGCTCTGGTGTCAAGTTACTTTTGACTCAACCTGTAGTGTCGTTGGCACTGCGGACGTGGTCGTAATCCTTGTTCCTCCCTCCTTCAGACCGTGCTGTCCCTCTCCTTGTTGGGCCTTGCCTCCGGCCGCCCCAAGGCCGATCACGGCTATGGCGCCCCTTCCTATCACGCCCCCTCGTCCTCCTATGGCGCCCCCCCTTCGTCGGGGTATGGCGCCCCCAAGCCCACCTATCACGCCCCCAACAAGAACGAGGTGGTCAACATCCACCACCATTACCACCACGCCGCGCCGGCGCCGGCGTACAAGCCCTCGTACAAGCCCTCCTATAAGCCCACGTACCACCCACCAGCGCCCTCGTACCACGCACCGCCGACCTATCACACCAGAGACTCATACCACTCCGACTATCACGGTGACTCACTGCACTGGCTTAATCTTTAGAGCGAAAATGGTGCACTCTTTCACATTTGCGACATGTGCCGTATGTGTATCATCTGCAAGAATTGCAACATGTGCAGTATCTGCTGCATCTGCAACATGTACAACATGTGCAGTATCTGCTACATCTGCAACATGTACAACATGTGCAAGAGCTATTGCCTTCTTCTTCCTTGCCTTTTTGCCTAGAAATCACTGCAAATTTTGCAACTTTTTTTTCAGGCAGCGACCTGAGATAAGTTGCACTTTTTTTTTCTTTCAGGCGACGATGAATACATCCACTTGCACAAGGAGGAGCTGACGCGATCCGCCCTGCTCTTGGGCGCGGGTATTCTCAAAGGTGTCCTCATCACCGGCCTCATCAACAACGCCAACAATGGGATCACCATAGGCAAGAAGTAAAGAAGCAGACGGGAGCGCGCGTGCGTGCATATGCGAACTTGAGTGCTGTGATTGTTGTTTTCAACCTTGTTTTGTTTTGAGTGACGAAGATGAAAATGCATGCGAGAAAGGAGATACGACCGACTTGAGGGAACTGTTGGACTCCTATGAGCTGCCTTCATCCTACGGCCAGTTACGGGGTGTAGCAGGATCGAGCAGAGATTCCAATACGACGTCATCGAGATCCCTCGCAAGAGCAGTGGCAAAACCGGCACCAGCACTTTTCTATGGTCCCTCCAGCCGGAAGGGAATTGTCTAGTTAGAAGCCTCACAGGTGGTTCACCTAACCTAACCAGAAGTTAGGTTGGGTGAATTATCTATAAGTTCTGGTTAGGTTAGATATGCTGGTTCAACATCGCGCGCAGCTGACGCTCCCCAGCTGACCCTTCCACTTCCCTTTCCGGTTCAAGTTACGTTAGGTTTCATCCTTTTGCTCAGCCCTTGCCGTCAGTACTTTTCGCTGTGAAAACGAGGTTACACACAGCGGCAGTCAAAACGCTGCACTCAATATCGTGTCTTAAGTATATGAAATACACATTTCACATCAATTTCAACCTCAAGTTATTTCAGTAGAGCGGGTACAGCCAGGTCCTACCTGGGGAAATGACTTACGTTATGAATGTATATGTTATATATTTCAACATTTGCAGCTGCTGTTCTGTTCTAAACCTAACCTAATCTAAGCGCTACAGTGACCACAGCACAACACGACGTCGAGCGAGGATTGCCGAGCGAGGATTTAATGCCCAACTGATCAAGGCACGTACATCGATGCACTTCGTACGCTGTACAAGAAGCAGCTCACAGCCTGAATAAAGAAAAAAAACCAGAAGAAGACGCATCGCTTGAAGCTGGCTTACGTACAATGATTGCCGACAGAATGATATGTTTGACTACAGGTCCTTGTCTGGGTCGAACCCCAAGTTCTTCCTTTGCAGAAACAGGTGGATCTCCCTGAATGAGGGCCTCTCCCTCTCCTCTCGCTGCCAGCATTCGGTCATGAGGTCTCTGATCTCCTTGGGACAATATCCGGGACTCTGGAGCAGCTGTGAGGACAACGAAGAGGCAAGGTTTGAGATGTTGGCCAAGACCTCCTCGTCACTAAGAGACTCAAAGGGCTGATGGCGGGCCAGGGTTAGCACCTCCCACAAGGTGACGCCGAAAGACCACACGTCGCTCTTCGTCGTGAAGCGACCCTGCAACAATGACGTAAGAGGTAAAAAGATCCTCTCCAGAATACTAGGACTGTTGTTCGTCTCTGCCCCCCACCCCGTCAGTCTGACCGTGGTCGTCTTCCTCCCCACACCTACTCACCAGAAGTATGGACTCCCACGCCATCCACCTGATGGGCAAGAGGCAACCACTCTCGTTCCTGAAGTAGTCGTTGCGGAAGCAGCTGCGCGAGAGGCCAAAATCGGAGATTTTGATTCGAGTCTTTTCGCCCACCAGACAGTTCCTAAGACACACAGGGACGAGAATCTGACTTGTGGCAGATCTAAACGGACCTCAACATTGACGAGAGAAAGTCCAGAATATGGCCAGTGTTGGACCCAAGTTTGCTCGATTGCTTAATGCATAAGTCAACAAGTTTAAATTACTGTTTGACTTTTTTACAAAAGAAACGCCCTCGTCAGTACCTCGTCGCCAGATCTCTGTGCACGTAGTTCAGGGACTCCAGGTACTTCATCCCCGAGGCGATTTGCGTAGCGATGTAGATGAGGCCTCTGAAGCTGCAACGGCGCGCATGAAATTAACGAGGTCCCTGTGGATATCATCCGAGTTATTACCTGAGCGTTTTTCTGGCCGGAGGAGATCTTGATGTTGCTACTTCATGGCCTTGCAGGAAGTGATAAAGGTCACCTGCGTTCGAGTACTCGCAGATCATGCGCAGGGGGGCGCTGGACTGGAAGCACACGCCCAACACGCCCACAAGATTGGGGTCCGCGAGGCTGGTCAAGATGCGAGCCTCCTGCTCGAAGTCCGCCCTGACGTGGTACATGTTGGATCGAGTGATTGGAGCTTCTTGAAACGAAATAAACAAACCTCGCGGCCTCGCTACAGTCACTTCGTAAAGACTTGACGGCCACCAGAAGGGAGTCCTCGTTGTCGCCCCCGGTCATTTGGCATAAGTGGATCTCCCCGAATTGACCCTCGCCCAGCTTCTCCAGGATGGTCAGTCTGCTGGGGTGTACCTCGACCAAGGAGAAGGGGCTCTGAGACTTGGTGGGGGCCGGGACGAGCACTGTACCGAGAGAGGTCAGTCAAAAAATCACGAAACGGTGGAAATCACCCCATTTTTCTTCATTTTTTGCGCCTTTGACTCACCCTGTACGTCGGCCGACGCATAGTGACGGGGTGTCTCATCCACGGTTGCGTCGGCCGGGGGGCTGGAGGGTGGGCCGAGGCGCGCCAGAGACGGGGGCTTCGGAATCGGTTGAGCGTAAAGTTCGTCACTTTCGTACTTCATGCTGAGGAAGGTGGAGGCGCCTGTGACCAAGCTGGGCTGCTGCTGATGCGGCGGCGGCACAGGCTCCTCGTAGATGCTCTCTTGGGTCGGAGGGCTGTACAGGCTGTAGTTGTTGGCGAGGAGCGCAGTCTCTTTGTGTCCTGATCAGTGCCGGGCGTTTCAACCACAACCGCCAGTACTAAAACACCCTGTCTGACGTGGGTGTGCAGGCCACCCCCGCCCCACCCGTTCACGGACACACACCCAACCACAGAAACTAAAATAACTGTAATATCCACTCAACCCAAGTGACATGCACAAGGTCCTCGTCCAATGTCCTCGTTGCACAAGGCTTTAACGGGGGTTCCGAAAGGCCAGCTTTTTTTTCCGCGGACATTTAAAAAATTGGCGTGGTTGAAACGTTCGGGACATCCCTGAGCGGCCGAGATCTTCGTGTTCCTCCCCACCAAGAAAGCTTCCTCCACCCCCGCGGGCAACAACGAAGAGGATGGCGCAGACGAGCAGAAGAATGACGGTGAGGAGGATTCCTATTATGACGCCGACGTCTCCCTTCTTTGTGGGCTGTCCGTGATGTCCGACCAAAGACACCTCTGAGTGCTTCCGCACGTGATCGGGAGGGTCTTCCGGAGGAGGGGGCCCGATCGAATAGGGTTTCTCCACGTAGGGGTCTACAATGACAAGGAAGATGGAGTCCGTGCGATTGTCGATTTATTTGAAGTTGGATTATTATCACGTGCAATTGCGATTGAATGCATTCAAGGAGTCTCAAGAGCAGTTTTTTGTATTTTTGGACCTTTTCCTATCGTATACGTGGACTTGGAGCCAGCTTGATACCAGCTCAATAGTTTTTGCCTCAGCTCGAGCTCGGCTCGATTCAAGGCCTCACTATGGGGACATGGCCTCCCCCCCCCCCCTCGACGTATACAACACTCTTGCTCGACTGAGACTAGGGGTCGGTTCAGGCCTAAGCTTGATCTCGAAACCATAAAAAACGCTTGACTTTGGGGAAAGCTTGACGAAGACTGGACAAAAGGCTTGATGAAGGCTTGACCGCAGAAAAACGTAAAAGCCACAAAAGTTCATTTTGAGACTTGAATGGTAGTTGCCAAACAAAACATTCCAACTGGACTTGTGGATGAGAGATAGAACTTGTTGCGGCAAGGTATAACTTAACCTTTCTTGGAGCTTCTGAAGCTGAAGGATACTGAAGCTTACAGCTTCGCCGACCGAAGATGGATGCATCTGTTCCACTCTTCGGGGCTTCATCAAGCCAGCTTAACCTTGATCCAGGATTTTCGGGCTCGACCTCCCAGCTGGGATTAGATAGTTCAGTGCTGGGATTCGAAGTCTTCCTATCGTTTCTCAACTTGACCAAAAGACTGGGATCTGGACTCGTCGGACTCCCGAATCGACTTATGCATGATCTATCTTCTCTGCAGGCAGGGAAGGATGAACCAAGTGGATCTCCTCCATCAGGGGCGACAACGTACTGCGTTAAGTGATGCTAACGAGCCGGGCTTTTGTACGATCCGAGCCAAATCAGGAGGACCTTCAGCTCGAGTTTGTACCGAGCCAGGGCATTCCGAGTCAACAACTGGCAATCCGAGCCGATAACGAGCCGGCGCATTCCAAGCTGATACTCAGTCAAAAGTGATTCAACACCTGCTCAATCTAACCTACCAGAATTAATTACTACACAAACTTTTTGCAAGCACCTCGTGAATAAGAACAAAATTTGCTACAACCTGGCTGCTAGTGGGCTACTGCGCTGTGCAGCATACAATTGAGTCGTTACATTTCAAATCAGTAAGCGACTCGGCTCGCGAGCCGACTCACAGTGTAAGCGAATCGAGTCGAGCCCCGACTCGTTAGCATCACTAATTCCGTTGAACGTAAGACGAGGCATGAAGTCACGTCTATTGGCCGTGCATGAAGTACTCGCTACCTCAGTCCACTGCAGACTTCTCATTGTATTGAGTGGTATCTCCAGTTCGGTCTAACGACTTGAGCACTTTGCCAGGATTGCCAACATGGACTCCAACGTGTTGATCAACGAGAGGCGAAGAGACCTTCTCGACGGCCTGGCGCAGGCGCGCCGCGAGGGACTCTTCTTTGACGCCGAAATTGTCTGTGCACATGAGGGTGACGGGGACAAGAAACAAGTCCACGTTCCGGCTCACCAGAACGTGGTGTCCTCCGCCTCCCCTTTCCTGAAAAAGCTGTTCGAGGGCACCGAAAGGAATGCCGTCAAAGGCGTGCACGTCATCTTCATCCCCGACGTCAGCACCAAAGCCATGACCATGATTCTCGACTTCATCTATGAAGGCCAGGTCGTCCTGGCAGACGCCTCCGACGTGGCGGCCTTTGAGGCTGCCGCTGCCAAGCTGGAAGTCGTCGTCAGCGCAGTCAAGGAAGAAGACAAGCCCGTCGCTCCCAAGACGAAGACAGTCGACCTCACCCAAATGTACGGGAGCAGCGTGGTGCGTCTCGAAGGTGGCAGAGCGCAGTGCATGGCCTGCGGGAAGCAGTTGTCCACATTCTCCTATGCCGTTAGACACTACGAGACGCAGCACGAGCAAGCGGAGATGGAGTTCAAGTGCTCCATCTGCGAAGCGACTTCGAAGAATGAGGATGCGTTGTTCCAGCACCTTCGACGAAAGCACGACATCAGGAGGTCGGCCATGAAGAAGAAGAAGAAGAAGAAGATAGTGAAGGAGGAGTGAAAAGTCAATACTTCAAGTACTTATGTTGTTACATGCACATTTTACTTTTCATGTATCAGAAAATATCGATGTAGAATAACAGTGACTCCGGGGAAAATCCTTCCTCCATCAAGCAGACACTGTGTTAAGTTGTTGACGTTACTGTTGTCACAAGTGAAGCCAAACTATTTTCGGGCTGGCGAGAATTTATTTGACGCAGATTAGTGTGCGGCAACATAATTTGTCGTCCCCCTTTTCCTTCCCTTCCTCTTCCCCCTGGTGCGCATTCATGATCCCCTTGTGAGCAATTTTGTCTTCCTTGGGGGAAGTAAAAAAAAAAAAAAGCCACATTTCCTTTACATCAGATTCGAGCTGAGTAAAAACTCTTTTTGCTCCAACGAGGCCGCAAAGTTTTCATGGGGGATTTGGCTTTTCTCGTACTGTAAACAAGTACTCGATTTGACATAAAAAGGTTCTTTTAAAGAAATTTGATGGAGGAAAAAAGTTTTTCAGAGCTGGTTGAATATTTCTTGTAAAAGAAAGAAAGGAACTGGGGTAAGGACTTTGGACTAGTTCGAGCCACTGGGTTGGGTCGAAAGTGGATACGTGATGCCCAAAGGGGGCCCCGTTCGCGCCTTTGTCGTCTCAAGCCAAGTCAGCAGCCGTCAAGTGCTTCTCGGGGCTGCTGATCACGCCAACTGCAACCCGAGGTGCAATTTGTCTGCTTACCTGAATCGAAGGTGACCTCGCTGATGAGGATCCACTTGGCAGCGAAGTAGAGCTGCATCATGACGAACTTCCCGTGCTCCCCGTTGAGCTCGATGCTGACGTTCCTCGCATTCTCCAAGGCCAGATCGGGCATGTACTCGAAGTGGACAAATCGGTCGTCCCCAAACTTGTCTTCCTCGTTGGAGAAATAGACCCTTGCTTCGCTGAAGACCTGGATGTCCTTGGTGAAGTGGTTATTGGCGTGGATCTTCAGGCCGGAGAAGACTCGAACGGTGTCGAACGTGAACACCAGCGTCACTAGATTGCTGGAGGACGACCTCTTCCACCCGACCCAGTCATAGCCTACGTAACAATGACCACTTGCCACTAGGGTGTTTTCTGGATGTGCCTCTAGATCAAGAGCTCGTGGGCTTCAAAGTCCAACAATGGGGAAGTATTGTCCACATTACGTCCGGGGAATTGGTAATTTAACGCAAGGACTGCTAAATATCGACGCACTATTTCAGATTTTCGCATTACCACCTTTCCCTTTTTTGCTCTGTATTTTTGTACTAGCCCTGGAAAGGGGGGGGACGGCCTCAAACCGCTCGCCCTGGAAAATGTACTATATATCCCAGGGGGATTTTCGTTATTTCCCATATTTTTAAATATACAACGTAAGGGGGAGCCTCCAACAGGAAAATTTTGGCCGGGTATATTTCCCGCTCTTGTTTTCCGATACGAAAAACCAACCCATGAACTTGGCAGAACAAAAATTGTGGCAAAGCTTAATCACACCTTCAGGAGCATGAAAGTTTTGTTAATTGCTGCAGTCATGTTGTAGATCACACAACAAAAAGCAGATTTGAAATATCTGTTGTACCTGAGAAGTTATGACTGCTATTGTGGTTATAACTGTTGTCCTCATGCGTACTCCAGCGCTGCACTGGACAGAGTAGAGTACGTCGCACGCTGCACACACACCACATGTAAAAACAGGCATTGTCCTTGATATGATATTTTTTAATACGCATGCTAATATAAATAAACATGTATCTATCTTTGAGATCAGTAAGACGAACTTTTTAGCGGCACTCATCAGTTCGAAGCTGTTTCTGCGACATTATCGATTACTCCAATTTTTGCCAGAAATCTTCCATTTTTGGGTTGCTTCTTCGTATAGGAGGGACTTAAAAAGTGGGGCAAATGTGTTACGCTCATGAATATTACTCTATAAGACTTAGTAGCATTGCTAAATCCGCCAGCTTCCCAAAGGTGATTGTGAATTCTGTTCTCCTGAAGAAAGTCAATATTACCCCTGATCGCGCCGCTGCCCTCCTCTCCGGCCTTGAAGTTGTCTCTGCCGAACTTGCCGTCCACCAGTTGTCCGAGTCCACCCCGCAGCTGTCCCGACTGAGCGTCTTCGTGCCCGTCAAACGTGTGGTCCATCAACTCCAGCAGCGACCCGCGGACCATGCCTTGCGGGATCGAGTATGCGATCACGCCCTCTGAGGAGAACAACGACAGACAAGCTTCAAGGCCGGAGAGGAGGGCAGCGGCGCGATCAGGGGTAATATTGACTTTCTTCAGGAGAACAGAATTCACAATCACCTTTGGGAAGCTGGCGGATTT